>Ga0257118_1000106_pt1 | contig 102728 bp, 87 predicted proteins | sample SI112_150mmetaG_FD_190156 | JGI IMG/M metagenome (GOLD analysis project Ga0257118, IMG submission 190156) | Marine microbial communities from Saanich Inlet, British Columbia, Canada - SI112_150m | ecosystem: Environmental > Aquatic > Marine > Inlet | place: Canada: British Columbia | collected...
AGCTTTGAATTGTCTCAAAAAACTCTTTTTGGTCATCACTCCATTTTTCTCTGGTGAAGATTTCATCAACGCCAAAGGGTGTGGTTAGAAATGCGCCACCCTTATTCATCTCATTCTCCTTATTTTGTATACAATTCTATTGTCTCAATCCTGAACAGCTATACCATCCAGAATGAGTTCCATATTCAAGTCTACATATTCTTCCAACGAAAAGTCACTTGGTTTGAACAGTGCAAACCAAATCATTCCATGCAGAGAGGTCATGATTGACATGGCTATCATGGCTTCATTGACATCCCTAAATTCCCCATATTCTATTCCACGTTTGATAAGCACTTCAAATTCGTTTAACACGCTGGCGTATAGATGACTGGCCATTTCCTTGATTTCTTTATCACGGTTGGCGAAGGCCCAGATTTCAGGTTCCACTAAAAACCAGTTCGGATTCCTTTTAAATAACTTTGCCGTAAATTTGGCGATGTGTAGTATGATTTCCCTGGATGGTTTTGCACGCATCAGCCCACCACGCTCAATGGGAGAAAATTGATCCATCCAGTGTTCGATCAGAGCAATAAATAAGTCCCGTTTGCTTTGAAAGTGATGATATAGTGCGCCTTTGCTCAAGCCAATCTCTTGAACAATATCGTCCATTCTCGCCTCGGAATAACCTTTCTTAACAAAAATGGTGAGGGCGGCTTCCAATATTTCTATTCGGCGCTCTGAGCTGGGTCTTCTCTCTGTCATATCTGGCCTTAATATTATTTCATTGCATACATACCGACTGGTCGGTATGTAATATAGACCTGTACCATCCTTCTGCAAGCAAGCTTTGAGGATCAAAAGAAATGTCGACTCTGGAGATCAAATGAAAGCTGTCATTTGATTCTCACCATTTTTTTCAATGCAAATCTTCGCCTGAGATTTATATTGTTGCTGTTTAGCAGTTATTCATTTTTTGCACTTAAATAATAAGGGGAAATTGCAATGCGAAAAGGTGTTCTATTTAGCGTCACGAGTTTAATGATATTGGTTTTGATTCAGTGTGGTGGAAAAACAGATGGTCAACCACCTGAAGACTTGACGTACCAGCAAGAAATACTCGCCAAAGTAAAACCAATGTTCGCTGCGGTTCCTGATTTGATGCCAGGCTCTGAAAATGACACTGAAGCCCGGATCAAACTTGGAGAAAAGCTATATTTTGAAACTGCTCTATCCAATACGGGAGACATGTCCTGTAATACCTGTCATGATATTGCTAAGGCCGGTGTAGACAACAAACCCACTTCGGAAGGCACCAATGGGATTCCTGGACCAAGAAACTCCCCTACCGTATTTAATGCTGGATTCCATTTTGTTCAATTCTGGGATGGTCGAGCTGCAGATCTCAATGAGCAAGCCGGCGGACCTATTCTGAATCCTGCCGAAATGGCCATCCCTGATTCAGCAGCGGCCGTGGCAAAGATCAAAGCCATCCCTGAATACGAGACTTTGTTTACAGATGCCTTTGGTGAAAATAGCATCGACTTTGAGAATATCACAGAAGCCATGGCCGCATTTGAACGGACGTTGGTAACTCATGATCGCTTTGACTCATTTTTGAATGGCGACCTAAAGGAAATCACGAAAGCAGAAGTTGAGGGCCTTGATCTCTTTCTTGGTAAAGCATGTGTAACTTGCCATATGGGTTCCATGCTGGGAGCAAACATGTATCAGAAAAACGGGTTGATTAAACCCTATAAGGATCTTACAGACGAAGGTCGCTTCGAGGTAACAGGTTTGGAGCAGGACAAATTCATGTTTAAAGTACCTACATTAAGAAATATTGACCTTACCGGTCCGTACTTTCATGATGGTGCCGTAGAAAGTCTTGAAAAAACTATAATAATGATGGGTGATATGCAGCTCATGCAGACGATTTCTGACGAAGAAGCTGGAAAAATTGCTGCCTTCCTGAAAACCATGAATGGAAAGCGTTTTACACAAAGCTAGGATTCTGATTAACCTTGCGAAGGTTTTAAAACCTTCGCAAGGATTTGTTAAATATTGATGTAGAAAGTCAGGATTGAAGCACTCAAGTCCCCACCTAGCAATCCTGTGATAATTACGAGCAACGCAACTACTGTACTCACTAACGGAAAGACCCAGCCTCTCATGGCCCAGTCCTTCTTCTCGAGAACTGCAAAAGCGCGTCCAACAGCTGCCAGAATAATCAGCCATACCATAGCATTCCCCACAGAAATATGTTTATCAAAAGCCTCCATCACACCTTGATGGAGAGATTGCTGATTTACGACCATAGTTTCAGCCATATTACCGCTGATGGCCGCGAAGATGGCAGAAACACCGGCCATTAATTGCAGGAGAAAGGCGGTCTGTGTATGTTGCTGCTGACGTCTCGATGCACCATATATATCGAAGGCAACAGCCACCACCAGAATGGCTATGGGGAAGTGGACAAAAAAGGGATGTAATTCGGCCATGCTGCTAATAGAGATTCTGCTTACGAGACTGTAGCACTGATTTGTCAGAATCTGCTTGAATGAAAACCATCAAGTTCATTGGACCCGCTGTTCCGTAATTATCCGGTTTTTTTAAACTGTGCTGGATCATTTTAAAACCATTAATGCCACCCAAAGAGATGGAAGTCATATCCCGCATGACATCCATATGTAGATCCTCACCGTTCGGTCCAGCATACTCAATACTGTCCTCCAGAACCAGGGACCACACAGTTAGGTCAGACAAGGATAAGGTAAAGCTGTTCAATTCAAATTCAAGGTGGAGGCTATCAACCGTTTCAAGCACATCCACGGGACCAATATAGATAGGTGCCACTTCCTGGGAGGCATTGAAAACCCGCCCTGACCAGTCATCCTCATCTAATGAATTAATCAAAGTTCCCTCAAGTACAAAGCCAGGAGCAGCAATGATATTGTAATAGGCTCGCCTGTTTTCTACCTCGCCTGGATTATAGAGGTTCATTGGATCGAAGAGATCAGTCCAGTTTACATGATATCTGACCAGTGTGAATTCATTACTGTATTCTGCAGCTATATTGTCAAGATAATGATTGGCCTCAGGACAATTTACGCAGCCCGTATTTGTAAACAGTTCTGCCAGGACCACCTTGTGAATCGATACAGAAATCTCATAGTACAAGGAAACCATTAGGCTACCATTCGCATCATAACAATTTATTTGAAGGGCGGTTGGTCCAGGGTACTCGCCAGTTAAAATAAATTCTGTGTTTTCTCCCACAACAGGTTCAATCCTGATCCGATCAAATGGGCTGAAATCTCCAGATATCATTGCTATTGAATCGAGGGCGTCCATTTGCTCATTTGACAGATAGTTTGATAGATCCAGGATTTGGGATTCACCTACATTGATAAATAAGGGAATAGATTCGCTCACATTAAGCCGGATGACATACATAGCTGAAGCAGCTTCCATGGTTGATTCTCTTGGAGCCTTGTAGGTAAAGGAGAGATTTATGCTACCAACGCCAGTTCCAACAATTGTGATCATGTTTCCAGAATCAACCTGTAATGCTTCGATGACCTCAGCTACAACTGAATTTTGACCAGCGATCTCTGAAAAATCAGTCCCAAAGATATTCAGGGTTATTGTGTCCTCTATGGCAAGGTTAATCGTTCTGGATGTCGATATTTGAATGACTTCAATCTCATTGGGTTTCCACTCACAGGATGAGATGAAAATGAGGATCAGAACCATAACTGCAGGTTTCATTATAGTCTCCACTCCAATGCAAACCGAAAGCCTTCAAAGGGATTCAGGACCCGGCAGACTCCACCAGTACAGCGAACACCACCCTTTTCTTTTCCATAGGAAGCCCTCAACCACATTCCGTCTCTTGGTTTAACAGAGACCTCACCACTCACCCAGTGTTGGATTTCGGCACCATTCGTCAACAGACCTGGATCATTACTTGTATCCCAGATGATGGCAGCTGAATAGTTATGTTCATAATCAGCACTGGCGATAAAATGCCCACTCTGGAAGTTGTGACCCTCCAGAACATCCCCAGAATACAATTCACCATAGACCTTGGTATTCTGTAGTTCAACAACAGTGGATAAAACCAGATTTTCATTAGGGTGCCAGGACAGGTAAGCCGGAACAAACGTATAGTGCTCCATAATCTCAGCCGCAGATTGTCCACTGAGAACCGATCTGGTATAGGCTATCAACAATCTCTGATAAAAACTCGAACCAGAATATTCAAACTCCGCATAATACTCCTGCCAGGGATTCCGGTCGAAATCCTGTGTTGGTAGGATTCCAGGATCTCCATCTGGTGAGGACTGTGAAGTCTGTGCACCATTGATGACCATTGACCATGAATCTGAAAGTGTTTTTCTCAATTCCAGATTCCAGCCCAATTCATCGCCGTAATCGACGGGATGTGTCACATTCCCCAATAAACTAATATCATGTTCTCTGATCCCAGTAGGCCCCATTTGCCAGGGCAGTGGTTTGGTGGCCAGAAGCATGGGGTTGCGCTTCTGCGATGAGGTTTCAGGTCCATTGAGATAGCGTTTATACTCAAATAGAGTCGTAAACCATTCCGGGAACCAATTCAGCTGCAGATTGAAGGCTTGGCCTTCCTGATTATAATTTAGATCAGTGCTGATTAGACTTTGTCCATGCTCTAATTGTTGGATACTCTGGCTGGCTACTGGGTAATCAAAAGCTTTCCAGGTCTTGTTGTACTCAAGATACAAGTCCCAATTCTCCCCATAAATAGACTGCCCCCATCCAGCTTGAATGGCGTTCATTTTTTGAGTCACAGTGTCTGTAACGATGGCACCAATATCTGCATCTAATTCCTGCCATACGAAATCAGATTGCATCCGGCTGGCTATCAGATATGGAATTAAGGACCACATACCACTTTCACTATTCATGGTTGCTTCCGCTCCTACCAGTTCATAGGCAGCCTCTCCATCTGGTTCGCGGAGATCAGAGCTGGGAGAATAAAAACGATATTGGTTTTTAAATCCAGCCAGGAGATCAATTTCATGATTTTCAAGAAATACTGATGAGAATCGTAGTCCCATTATTTCATTGTCAAAATCAATGGCCTGGTTTTCATCAAGATTGAGGGCCAAACCTCTACCAAAAACGGCTGAAATATCACCTATTTCCAGAGAGCGTGCATTTCCAATATAGCTAAGGAAAAAGCGATCGATACCCTGGTACTTGAAACCATATTCAGGAGGTTGACTTGATTCTACAGATAAATCCAGATACCAATGTCCAACCTCAATGGACCCACTTATAAAATTCTCAAGATAATTATAATCGATCCCACCTTGTTCACCGCGGCCCATATTGGACTTTAGACCAATATTCCAGGACACACCCTCAGCTAATAGAACAAGCGGGATAGTGAGGAGAATGAGTGCTCTGAACAAGAAGAACAAAAGGGATGAATCAGTTCTTTTTTGGAGGAGTTAAAGCTTTTTTGATTTCAAGTTCCATCTGGGCTTCATCACCAGGAAGATAACCGGTATGCTCCCAGAGAATTTTCCCATCGGCGTTTATCAGAAGCGAGAAAGGCATGGCTGTTGTGTTGAAATTCTTGTACAATTTTTGTTCAGTGTCTAGGAGAATGGTGTAGTTGAGTTTTTGTGACTTAACCATGGACTTAACACGACCCACTGTACGAGAATCATCTATCGAAATACCTATAACCTGCACATTTTGATCAGAATAGGTTTTGTTAATACGATTCAAATGTTTCATCTCTTTGCGGCAGGGGACACAATAAGTCGCCCAAAAATTTATTAATGTGACCTTACCCTTAACCAGCTTACCTAGACTCTGCGTCTTATTTTTCATATTCTTAAGATTGACCTGAGGTAAGTTTTTCTCCTGAGCAAATGAAAGTGCAACAATCAATAGGATGGGTAGTAATCTGATCATTTGATCACACTCACTTGTCTGGAGACCGTCTCTCCTGCACCAGTCGAGCTAAGGATATAATTGCCTGATGGCAATCCCTGCAAATTCCATTGGAGATGATTCTTGCCAGAAGTTAATTGATAATTTCTGGTCATAACTTCTCGTCCATCAAGAGAATAGAGCACAATTTCGTACTCCCCAGCATGAAGAAGATTGAGATCAAAATTGACTGAGGCATTGGTTGGATTCGGATAAACGGGGGAAAGTTTAAAAGATTCTGGTCTCTCGAAAAACCCATCTACGGATACTGTCACAACTTCCATAGTGATATTGACCGAGTCAACTTCCATGGTTGTGGAGTCTACGGCAAAAATTGTCCAACGACCTATTCCCACGGCTTCGTGTGTGAATGTGTCGAGAGAGAAATCAGCCGTGTCAGTTTCGGCCAAATCAAATGTAAAGGTACTAATAAAGGGTGGTAAGCAGGCAATACCCACACAAAACGAATTAGTCCATGTAGAAGGTATTTCATGAGTAACTCTAGTGACAGTGATCTGTTGAGATGCCGTTGTGAGGCTGATTATCTCGCCATGCAGAGCGATTAAAGTGTCACTACCTACGTAAGCACTATCAGATTGCACAAATTCAAAATTATTGATTTGTCCAAACACAGTAGCTACCAGGCCCAGGGCCAGAGCAATTATTTTAAACAATTTGTGCGTTTTCCTGATCATCTGTCTTGGCATCCTTCTTTTTGGCTGGCCACATAAATACAAGACCCATCAAGGCTCCATAGGAAGTACTAATGTACGGATTCGACGTGATCGCACAACTACCAGAAGCGCAGCCAATATAATAGTAATACAGGTATCCGAAGATAGCTCCAACTGCCAAACCTGATAACATTTTAATGTATCTTTTATTCATCATTGAATTCTTTCTTTATGAAACATGCCCTTTTCCATATACGAGGCATTAAAACCAGCCAATCTTAATATACGAGCAGCTTGTCTGGAACGATTGCCCGTGGGGCACAAAACCAGCATGGGTTGATCTTTATATTTGTTTAACTCCATACACCGATCCTCCAGTGAAAGCAGGGGCATCTGAATGGTATTTGACCAGAGTGCCGGTTGAGCAGCAACTTCAGATTCCGTGCGAACATCAATCAATATATAATTGCTGGAGTCAGAATACTGTCGGTTAAACGACTCGTAGCTCATGGCCGGAATATCGTAGTGGTCGCCATAAATACCTTCCACACCCATGTAAATGGTGCCGCCAGTTCCCAGCAGAATCAGGGAGTAAGCAATGAGGCGATGGATCATACTGTGTTATGTATTTCGATGGTTGCCGTAATTTCAGCAGTGGATGCCAACATGGCACTTACAGAACAGTAGCTATCCTTGGAAAGCTTAACAGCTTTTTCCAACTTCTTTAAAGGAAGATTCTTCCCATAGAAATGATAGGTCATGTTAATTTTAGTATATACTTTTGGATGATTATCCGCCCGCTCTGAATCAATATCTATTTCAATATTTTCCACGGGGACTCTCATTTTCTTTAGAATGACTTCTACATCAATGGCGGTACAGCCTCCAAGACCAAACAGAACCATTTCCATCGGTCGGCTAGCCCCATTCAATCCACCAACTTTTTCAGCTCCATCCATCATAACCAAATGTCCAGATTGACCTCTGGCTGCAAAGCTGACACCTTTGAGTTGTTGTATCTTTATTTCCGACATTTTTATATCCCCACATAATTATTTTTTAACACAGCTTATAATATGGGTCAGCTGTGTTGGATTAACAAATTCGTTCCATATTCCAAGCAAGAATGCAACTGACAACGACTTTACTTGATCAGTAATTTATTCATGCGATCCACAATCTCATTTATGTTGGTAATACCCTTTTCAGCAGCCTGTGCCTCCAGAGTTCCCCATACAGGCTCTCCGCATGCCAGACAGACGATTCCTTCGACCTTGAGCGGACCGATTAACTTGGGATATTCCTGGACTAGATCTTCAATAAGCATTTCTTTATTTATCATTTCCCTATCCCATCATGTTTTTAACAGCAGAACTCACCAACTTAATAAACTACTTATTAGCCACATTCGCAGCGACATGAATGGGATCATAAACAGGTGCTACTGGAGGCGCATATGTGAGATCAAGCATGGCCACATCTTCAACTGTAAACTTTGCCGTGATTGCAGTTGCCAGAACATCCAGTCGTTTGGCTACATCTGCCTTGCCTATCATTTGCGCCCCCAGGAGTCGTCTGGAACTCTTTTCGACAACAATCTTCACAGTTAAAGGTTTTGAACCGGGATAATAATGAGCCCGGCTTTCACTTACGATGGTGGTCGTTTGAAAACCAAAATTGTCAATTCGTTCAGCCTGTTTCTCAGTAAGTCCAGTCCGAGCAATAGTGTAGTCGAATACTTTTGCAACTGAGGTCCCTAGAATACCAGGAAATCTGGTATCCAAACCAGCCATATTTTCTCCGGCAATACGACCTCCCTTGTTCGCAGAAGTAGCCATAGGAATCCATTTACTTTCTCCGAGCACCAGATGGTTATGCTCAACGCAATCACCTCCGGCATAAATATTTTCTATGCTGGTCTGCATATGTTCATCAACCAGGATGGCACCACTTTTACCTACTTCAATTCCAGCTTCAATTGCCAGTTCTGAGTTTGGTCTGACACCAGTAGAAACAAGGACCATATCTGTTTTAATCAAACCAGCCGAGGTCTGAACCTGCAGTCCATTATTTAATCTTTCAATTGTATTTACTTTGGTTTTCAGTTGGAGATCAACGCCATTCTCGATGACATGCTCAGTTAATTTTTCCAGCAGGTCTTTATCCATTGAAGGTGCAACCTGATCTCCTCTGACCACCATGGTCACATCGATCTTGAGATGTCTATAGGCTTCTGCCATTTCCAGCCCAATGTGGCCACCCCCGATAATGGTCGCATGATTTACTTCATGGTCTGCTATATAATTTTTGATCCGGTGGCCATCTGCCAAGCTCCGGAGCGTAAAAACTGCTTCACATTCAACACCAGGGATGGGCGGTACAACTGCGCGTGCGCCAGTTGCAATCAGGAGTGCATCATAGGTTTCCACAAAATCTTCACCTGTACTCAAATCGTGAACTACAATGGTTTTACTCGAAGCATCAATTTTTGTGACTTCATGTCCAATGCGAACATCGATGTCTCTTTTTTCACGAGCTATCTCAGGAGTAAGGACTTGTAATTTTCCACCATCCTCAATGACTCCGCTGATCCAATATGGTATTCCACACGCTGCAAAGCTGATATGTTGTCCCTTCTCAAAGACCACAAGTTCCGATTCAGGCTGCATGCGTCTAATTTTGCTGGCAGCACTCATTCCAGCTGCATCGCCACCGATAATCACATATTTTTTACTCATAAGTCCCCTCTCAGGATAGCATTTGCAAACATATCCTTGGAGTGTGGTATCAGAACGAAGTGACAAACTATTTTGGGATGGTTGATATCCTGGTAAGCGGGACAAAAAAAGGGAGCATTCCGCTCCCTTTTCGATTCAATTGTAACTCGTAATTAGTTGAGTTTGGCCAGAATATCACTCCGATTAAGGATGAGATAGTCAGTACCATCATATGCGAGTTCATCACCTGCATATTTTCCATAGAGGATAACATCACCCTCTTTGATCAACTCCTGTAATTCTTCATCATTACCCACAGCTGCAACACTACCACGACGTGGTTTTTCCTTGGCTGTATCTGGAATAATAATACCTGAGGCAGTAGTTTCTTCCTCACCGGCTGGTACAACTAACACACGATCATCTAAAGGTTGAATTTTCATTTCATTCTCCTATAAACCTAATAAGCTATTGATTTTATTTCTATCAAAGCCAACGACGGGACGATTATTAATCCACAGCTGTGGAACGCCCTGTTGACCTGTTTTTCTTAACATATCTTGAGCAGCTTTTTGATTTCTGCTAACATCGATCTCTTTAAACTTAACCCCGTTCTCTCTCAAATAACGCTTTGCGGTGGTACAATGTGAACAAGTTGGCGTGGTAAACATAATTACTTTTTTAGTTTGCGCTGTCATTGTCGCCATTTGCTATACATCTTTCTTCAATTGATCTAGATCTAATACTTTGAAAAGGCGTTCTGATACAGACTCAGGAAGCTCACATTCATCTTCCACAACCTTATACAGCTTGATTGAACGTTGCATAGTATCATAGTAGATTTTGCACTCAGGACATTCCTCCATGAGCAGACCTACTTCCTGACATAACTCAGAGCCAATATCTGCACCGAAATCCAGACAGATTTTCTTTTGCAGCTCTACATCATGTTTCGGTTTCATTATACCAACCAACCTTCACGTTTTAAAAAGGTACTCATCCGGTCCCTCAAAAAGAGTCTGGCCCGCATAAGTCTTACCTTAACATTGCTTTCAGAAAGATCCAGAATCTCTGCTGTTTTTGCTGTGGATAGCTCTTCCAGATCTCTCAGAACAAATACTGAACGATACTTTTCATCCAGAGCATCCAGAGCAACCTTAAGGGCGATCTTAAATTCCTCGTCTGAAACCTTGGTTTCGATATACTCCGGCCAATCTGATATTTTCAAACCGTGGAGATTTTCAAAATCCGGTTCCTGAATGGAATAGGAAATCTGCATCCTGGATTGCTTTCGCAATTTACCGAGAGCGATATTTACACCAATACGGTAAATCCAGGTATAGAAACTGGACTTCCCCTTGAAGGTGTGAATCTTTTGAAATGCTGTAATGAAGGTTTCCTGAAGCATATCCTCAGCATCTTCATTATTTCGCAGCATACGCAGTCCCAGATTATAGATACGGGAAGAATACATTGTCACCAATTGTGACTGAACCTTCCTGTCTCCATCTCGGGCTGCCTGGATGAGCTCCGGTGTCTCTTCAGTTGTCAACTCGCGTTTAATTGGATGCAATTCCTATTCAATCGTTACAGACGGAAATAAACTTTATGAAAGAACCAAGCCAGTTGAAACCATGGTATAACGAATATCGGCTACTTTGCTAACCGTTTTTTCAGCACGCTCGCTCTCACAGGCGCCTTCCCCAGTATGTTCTCCACCTTCTGCACAAGCCTGGTGTGAACCTAAGGGATTTGAGATTTTTTCAGTGATGAAGAGTCCTTCCATATCAACATTGCGACCCACTGCTGTGGCGGGAATGATAAAAGCTTCATCCTTAAAGCGGACTGTTAAAACATTTTGTCCGTCACTCACCTGCATCCAGCAACCTTTATGCTTGCATAAATCAGTCACTGTACCTGAGACGCGAACCATCTGACCATTCAAATCCTGGGCCTGGGTAAATACCTCTGCAACGGGTGTTATTTTGGTCATGGTCAGAGTCTGTCCAAATTGATCTCCAGTTACTTCTGCAGTTTCCGAACTACAAGCCATCAGACCAAAACTAAGAATTAGTACAACCATCAATAATGTGTGTTTAAACATGTTAACCCCTTTTAAAATATACTGTTTTTTCTAATTCTAAAATACATGTAAATCCCGGTACTCCCCATCACCAGCATAATTACTGCCAGCACATCATAAAGAAGAAACCCGTATTTACCAAAAAAATCACCTGTATGAAGATCAAGAATGATCCAGCGCAGCGGGACACTCTCCTCTTCAGCGAATATCTCTTTAGTACCCTGTCTATCCCGAGTGGTCTCCAGGCGATTCTCATAGTGACCGGGCAATATACTGAGAGGAACTCGAGACTTCTGAATGGGCTTCAAATCATCCTGATGGACAAGTAGAATACCCGTGATCGAAATAACAATAAGCAGTACAACTGAGACCAGACTAATCCATTTACTATAACCAAATGTATATCTATGAAACTTGCGCCAGGTGCGCATCGATCGAGAAGAGCCTTTACTCAAAGTGACTCCAGTCGATTGACCATCTCCGCAGCCACGAGTTTTTCATGAAGCTCAGAAAGATCACCATTGGTAATTTCTTCCAAACGATATAAGGTCAAATTGATCCTGTGATCTGTCACTCGGCCCTGTGGATAGTTGTAGGTTCTGATCTTGGCACTTCTATCACCGGTAGAAACAAGTGTTTTACGTAACGCAGCAACTTCATTGTTATGTCTCTCTCGTTCAGCAGCCAGCATGCGGGCACGCAAAACTTTCATCGCCTTGTCTTTGTTCTTATGTTGAGAAGTTTCATCCTGACAGGAAACAACCATACCAGACGGAATATGTGTAATGCGGATTGCGGACTCAGTTTTATTGACGTGCTGGCCACCAGCACCACTGGCACGAAAGGTGTCAATTCTCAAATCTGCAGTATTGATTTCAACATCAACTTCTTCAGCTTCTGGTAATACAGCTACCGTGGCAGCTGAAGTGTGAATTCGGCCACTACTCTCAGTCTGCGGAATACGTTGAACCCGATGAACACCACTCTCAAATTTCAAAGTACCATATGCATTTTCACCTGTCACCTGGATGATGGCTTCCTTGGTGCCTCCTCCACCCAGTTCGTTCAAGGTGATAAATTCGTATTTCCAGTTGCTCGCTTCTGTATAACGCAGATACATGCGAACCAGATCTGAGGCAAATAAGGCAGCTTCGTCACCACCTGCTCCAGCTCTAATTTCAAGAATAGCTGCCCCTTGATCGAGCGGATCTTTGGGGATCAGAAGAATTTTCAGGTCGTCTTCCAGTTTGGCTTTTTCAGCAATAGAATCGTCGAGTTCATCCCTAACAATTTCTTTAAGTTCATCATCATCACCCTGGAGGATAGACTCACCCTCTTCGATGTTGATCATGAGCTCTTCATAACTATGAAAAACTTCTAAAACGTGGGATAATTCATTATGTTCACGAGCTATTTTCGCATACTTGCGATTATTCGCCATGATCTCAGGATCAGAAAGCTGACCCTCGAGTTCTTTAAACTTCACTTTAAGATCAGGAAGTTTATCCAGTAACATTAGTCAATAGCCTCGGCCACAAAGGATTTACCCTGATATTTCTCCAGATCATCACCAAAAGCAAACTTGAGTGACTCAAGAGCTACGGTGAGCTGGTCATCATCAGGCTCTCTAGTTGTGATGTTCTGAAGCCAGATACCTGGAGCTGATAAAGCTCTCACCCAGGCGATATGACGATATTTTGAGCTCAGCTTCAATATTTCATACCCAACACCAGCAACCAGTGGGATTAATGGTAGATGTGTCAGCAATCTTATCTGTAGTGTCATTTCGCCAGCGAAAAGTTTTGCAATGCTGTCGATGATGGCAAACATGATTATCGAGGATAAAAGCACGATAAAAATAAAACTGGTCCCACAACGTGGATGCTGAGTTTGAAAGGATCTTGCAGAATCTAGATCCAATGTTTTTCCAGCCTCAAAAGTGTATACAGCTTTATGCTCGGCACCATGATACTGAAAAAGTCTTTTCACATCATCCAGCAGTGATATACCCCATAGATAGGCCAGAAATAAGGCTATTCTGATAACTCCTGACACCACGTTAAAAGTAAATGCCGTCTCCGAGAGATTGAGTAAGTTGCCTGTGACAAAGAGTGGCGTCACAAAGAAAAGACCCAGTCCAATAGTCAAGGCCAGCATAGTTCCAAGAAAGGACAGAACTTTGTCCTTCAGTGTCATCTCGGCTGGGCTGTCTTCCTCATAGGCGATTTCGGCTGACTCGTTGAGAGTACCAACACCCATCTTCATAGATTCGAAAAGTGCAATCATGCCGCGCAGGACGGGCTTCTTAAATAGGGCGATCTTCTCTGTGAGCGAAATGAATTCCTGGCGTCTGGTAATGATCTCGCCTTTGGGATTTCTCACAGCAATAGCATAAGCACCAGGCACACGCATCATCACACCCTCAATGATAGCTTGCCCACCGACCAAAATAGTTTGTTGGGCGGTGAGAAATGCCTGAAGAATAACGCGAAATGAGCGTTTGGGCATCAAATCAGCTTTAGAACGGATCTATTTAGCTTTTTCTGCTGTTCCATATTTTTTACGGAACTTATCGATACGACCAGCCGTATCCATTAATTTTTGTTTTCCAGTAAAATATGGGTGACATTCGTTGCAAATTTCTATATGCAGCTCACCAACCGTGGTATAGGTTTCAAAACTATTCCCGCAGGCACAAGCAACCTTGTGCAACTCGTATTTAGGATGGATTCCTGGTTTCATTTTATGGGTACTCCCTTCATCAATTCAATTTAGCAACAGCGTCTGCAAATCTGCCAAGACCTGTTTTAATAGCGTCCAAGGATGTAGCATAGGACAATCTTACATGTTCTGAGGCTCCAAAAGCTGAGCCGGGAACTACCGTAATATGTGCTTCATCCAATAAATATTTTGTCAGATCCATGTCATTTTTAATTTCAACATCCCCAGCTTTTTTCCCAAAGAGATCTGAAACCTTTGGAAAAGCATAGAATGCACCTTCTGGCATAAGACACGTAATGCCAGACATTTCATTTAGAGCTTTGACCATATAATCGCGTCGTTCAACAAATTGTGCGCGCCAGTCATCTAAAAATACGGGCGGCTCTGTCAAAGCAACCTCTGAAGCATACTGGGCAATTGAGTTCGGGCAACCTGTTGCCTGACCCTGAAATTTTCCCATGGCAGAGGCGAGCTCTTTGGAAGATGCGGTGTAGCCCATGCGCCAGCCTGTCATAGCAAAGGCTTTGGACATGGTCTGGACAGTAATTGTCCTCTCGTAAGCACCTTTGAATCCGGCCAGGCTCAAATGCTCTCCATCATAGACGAGTGCTTCGTAACACTCATCACTTATCAGCCATAAATCCTCTGAAGTAGCGACATCCACGATGGCTTCTAAACTTTCGCGATTCAGAACCGCACCACTGGGATTGGAGGGTGTGTTGACAATGATGCCCTTAGTTTTTTCTGTGACTCCCTCAAGCAATTGCTCACGGGTTATCTGAAAACCATCTTTTTCATGAGTCTCAACATACACAGGTTCAGCACCACTTACTTTCACCACTTCAGGATAAGTCACCCAATACGGTGCAAGTACGATAACCTCGTCACCTTCTTCAAAGAGACTCATCATGATGTTGAACAATGAGTGCTTACCACCGTTGGAAATGACAACCTGATTTGTTTGATAATCAAGGCCATTATCCTTTTTCAATTTATTTACCACGGCTTGCTTTAAGCCTGTGGTTCCTGACCCAGCTGTGTACCGGGTGTGTCCCTCCGCAAGTGCTTTATTAGCTGCGGCAATAATGTGGTCTGGTGTATCGAAATCCGGTTCCCCTGCACCAAAGGAAATGACATCAATACCCTGCTCGCGTAGACGAGCTGCAGCTTCTATCACAGCCATAGTGGCTGAGGGCTGTAAAGCGTTGATTCTTTTGGCAAAACTCATTTCTAATTTCCTCTCCTTAAAAAGCCGCGCAATATATCGGCACCCCCCCTGTCTTGGCAAGGGAAAGGTGGAACAATAATCTTGAATTGATACGCTTTATTCTGGAGCGAGTTCCTTTAAAAAAAAGGAGCGTGGAATTGCCTCCACGCTCCTCAATTACTTGTATGTAATTAGCTTGATATATCTATGAATTCATCGTCTGGATAAACTCTTTATTGGTGCTTGAACGCTGCATTCGCTCCAGGAGAAATTCCATGGCTTCAACAGGGGTCATTTCGTTGAGTAATTTTCTCAATATCCAGGTTCTGGAAAGCTCAGCCTTGGAAAGGAGCAACTCTTCCTTTCTAGTACCCGAGCGATTGATATCGATAGCTGGATAAATTCGACGATCGCTGAGACGACGATCGAGTACCAGCTCCATGTTACCGGTACCTTTGAACTCTTCAAAAATAACATCATCCATACGGGACCCAGTTTCAATAAGCGCAGTGGCCATAATGGTTAAGCTACCACCATGCTCCACATTTCTGGCTGCACCAAAGAAGCGTTTGGGACGATGGAGGGCATTGGAATCAATACCACCGGATAGGATCTTACCACTATGTGGGATAACCGCATTGTGAGCACGGGCAAGACGTGTCAGACTATCCAGAAGGATGACAACATCCTTACCAAATTCTACCATACATTTTGCCTTATTGAGGACCATGTCTGCGACTTGAACGTGACGCTCTGGTGGTTCATCAAAGGTAGATGCTATGACTTCCGCATTGACCATGCGACGCATATCTGTCACTTCTTCTGGTCGTTCATCAATAAGCAGGACGATGAGGATTACATCGGGATGATTTCGAACAATGGAGTTTGCTATATCCTGAAGCAGGATTGTCTTACCTGTTTTGGGTTGAGCAGTAATAAGACCACGCTGACCTTTACCCACAGGGCTCAGTAAATCCATTACACGCATGGAATAGCTCTTGGGACCGCGTTCCAGGGTGAGCTTATTATCGGCATACAGGGGAACGAGTGTGTCAAACTGTGGGACTATTCTGCCTTCTTCAGGATTCTGATAATTGATTGCCTCAATTTTGAGGAGTGCAAAATAGCGTTCATTATCCTTGGGGGGACGAACCTGACCCCAGACTATCTGTCCTGTGCGTAATCCAAATCGCTTAATTTGCGACGGTGATACGTAGATGTCATGGGCTCCAGCCAGATAATTATTGTCTGCATCTCGGAGAAAGCCGTATCCATCGGGCAAGATTTCTAAAACGCCCTTGGAAAACATCATGCCTGCACTCTCGGTTTGAGCTTCGATGATGGCCTCGATTAGATCCATTTTTTTCTGACCGGTGATCGCTGGCACTGCTAATTCCTGGGCAATATCTGCCAACTCTTTCAACTTCTTGTCCTGAAGCTGGGTAATGGTAAAACTCATTGAAATAAACCTGTTCTTTTATGGTTGATATTTTTGTTAAATTTCTGTGAAAAATTATTGTCGGGAGATTAAAACTGCATCTTCAGCTATTCGAATTGCAACGTGAAGTTAATCCAGACCTATACCTTGTCAATTAAAAATCTAATTTATTATTTATCTAAGTGGTATAGACCCTGGTTTTCATATTGGTCTACTCTCAATAATCCCTTGGTCCAAAAAGCACAGTGAATTTCCAGTATCATTTTACCTTTTTTTCCAGGCTGAAGATTCAATTCTGAGGTGCATTATCGAACATGGGAAAGAGAGACTCGGCCAGATAATGACTTCCGATAAAGCATATGGATTGATGGTCATTCAAACTCAATTCAAGCGCTCGCTCGTACGCTGATTGGAGATCGATTGCTATCATCTTCGGGTTAACGCCCAGATGAAGCAGCGTCTCCTTTCCAACTGCAGAGTGTCCTGAGAAGATTGTGAATATAACCTCCCCTGACCACTTGCTAAGCAGATCGAGCATCGGCTGGATATTTTTTCTCGCATTAAATGCGGCTACAATTATTGAATCAGCTCTACCGAGTTCCCGTAATGAATCCAGTAATCGTGTAAGTCCCTCTGGATTATGGGCTACATCGTATAGCACTATGGGTTCTTTTTGCAGAACTTGCAGGCGACCTTGCCAGATCATGTCATCCAAACCCTTTTGAATGATAGAAGCATCTAGATTGAAACCTAAATCAGCCAGACTTGCCAGCACGTTAGTGAAATTCTCCACCTGATGACGTCCAAGCAAGGGTAATTCCACATCAATCACCTGACCTGCTATCGTGCATCGGACATGCTGTGACATACCATGAGTCTTGATGTCCTCAATTTTGACCTTATCTGGAACATAAACATAGCCCGCATTTACCAGTTGACTCTTTTGTTCAACGACCTGTCTGACAACTTCAGGATTCTTCCCAAGAAAAATGGGGCGCTGCGATTTAATGATGCCTGCCTTTTCTCCTGCAATCTTGGAGAGATTATCACCAAGGATATTCTCATGATCCATGGATACACTGGTAATAATGCTAGCAATAGGATTCACAACGTTCGTGGCATCCAGTCGGCCACCCAGCCCAGTTTCAATGACGGCATAGTCAACTGAGTGTTGCCTGAAGTATTCCATTCCCAGGGCGGTGAGGACTTCAAAAAACGTAATACCCAACTCGTCAATATGAACCCGCCATTCTTCAACCTTCCTGACAATAAACTCATCAGAAACCAGCGTATTCCCTACCCGAATACGCTCATTGGGTGTGATCAAATGTGGTGAAGTAAATAAACCCGTCTTTTTGCCATAAGCTCTGAGAATGCCAGCCAACATTGCTGCGGTGGAGCCTTTTCCATTGGTTCCAGCAATATGAATAACAGGATAAGCGGCGTGGGGATTACCCAGCCGATCCATAAATGCTTCAACCCTGGACAATTCGAGCTTGACTCCTGGTACCGTTAACCCGAAAATGTACTCGAAAACTGATTTGGAATCCGGATTCACCAAGTTGAATTATCCCCAATCTCTATTTAAATGGTAAAGGGTGTATTATTTGAAAGATTCCAGAACTTCCAGTTCAACCTTAAACAGCTTATCAAGAGGTCTCCCTAAAAACCGGGATGCTGTTTCTTCAAATTTTTGAGGAAAGTCAGAAACATAAAATTTATGCCTACCGGGGTCACCGTTCCCATGATTCAACAATCCCATTTCTTTTAATACTTTTTGTACTCTGGTCGCTGTTTCTTCTCCTGAATCTACGAGACGAACTGAGGGCCCTATCACCTGTTGGATGATTGACTTGAGATAGGGATAATGAGTACAACCCAGGATAAGCGAATCTGGCTTTTGAATTTTAAATGAGTCCAAATAGCTCTCCAGCACTTGTTTTACAACACCATCATGTGGCCAATCCTCTTCCACAAGTGGGACCAGCAGCGGACAAGACTGATCTGTCACTTCCATCTCTGGATCAAGTGCTCTAATGGCTGTTCGATAGGCGCCTGATCTTATAGTTGAGGCGGTGCCAATCACTCCAATGCGTTTATGCTTCGAGTTTCTCACGGCGGCTTCAGAGCCGGGTTCAATCACTCCTACTATTGGAATGTTAAAACTCTGCTGGAGACTCTGTAGGGCAACTGCTGAGGCTGTATTACAGGCTACAACAATCATTTTGACCTGTTTTTCTCTCAGGAATGAAGAAATTTGATGGGCAAAGCGAATGACGGTTTCCTCGGATTTTGAACCATATGGAACTCGGGCTGTATCTCCAAAATATACGAGGTGTTCATGGGGTAATAAATCAATAATGGCTCGTACAACTGAGATTCCTCCCAGTCCGGAGTCAAAAACACCAATGGCTTGTTCTGTGCTTAGTTCATTCACGGTGATAATAACTTTTCATGTCGTGTTTTGTATTTCATTAGAGCATCAAATATACCCTGGGCGGCCTTCTGTCTATAAGCGGCCTGTTTCAACCTGCGAGCATCATTTTTATTCGAAATAAATCCTAATTCGATGAGTACGTTGGGCATTGAAGCTCCGATGAGCACAATAAATCCTGCCTGTTTGACACCCCTGTTTTGCCCCACGAGTTTTTTGTCGAATTCACGCTGCGTCAGGTCAGCCAGGGTTTCACTTTGCTGCATAAAAGAGCTTTGAGCCATGGTGGCGAGAATGAGTTGTTCAGCGCTCAACTTGTCGTACTGATCCACATTTTTTTCAAGCTTTATAACGGCATTTTCCATCTCAGCAACGGCGATAGCAGCATCCGTTTTTCCAGGTCGGAGTAAATAGGTTTCAAAACCTGAAGCCCTTTTATTCTTATTTGCATTAACATGAATGCTCAAGAAAACTTTGCCGCCAGCTTCGTTAGCAATTTTTGTCCGTTCCCAGAGTGGAACAAACACATCTGTATCCCTGGTATAGATCACCTCAATATCTGTGCGAGTTTCAATCAATTTCCCCAACCGCTTCACAACATCGAGTGTGATTTCTTTTTCCCTGAGACCATTGCCACGAGCTCCGGGGTCGTGCCCCCCATGCCCGGCATCAAGCACAACTTTATCAAGCTTCCACTTCTGACGTTCCTTTTCCAGATAGTGGGATTGATCAATAACATAAGGTCTACGAATAGTAAGTAATATTTCTGGAGGCGAGTCACGATGTAAAACATCGACACCTTCGACTGTCCCCCGTAGGCGGAAAGTAAGCTGGGAAGTTCCACCCAATTGGTCTGCTGTGATTTTACGGATACTGCTGTTCTTGGGAATTTCAGTATTATCAAGATTCGGCTTATTTACAATGGCACCAGGCAAGGTGACATAAAGCCACTCCTCGCGGTTAATCCAGGCTTTTACAGAATTAGCATCATAGCGATTGGCAGTTCGAATCCGGATAACTGTTCCATTTTGACGTTCTTCAATGTTTGCCGAAACGATGTCAAATGGTGAGTATTGTGTGGGTTCAGCAGCTTGCTGGACTTGCGTGTCGTCTTCATCACTTCCTGATAGAATTGTGACACCTGAAACCAGACCCACCATTTTGAGGATACCCACAAAATCATCCATAGGCAGATATGTATCTCCATCAAAGAAAATCACCGAATGGGACATCTGAAACGTTTTGTCCTCAACCATGACATAGTGATTATAGGCGGTGACCTTGAATTTCAGGCGACCGATACGGAAGACCGACTTTCTGACAGCAGGGTTTAAGAAAGCCGAAATTTTATAGGCGTCCAGCAAATCCTGGAGCGAAATATATTGGTATTGATTTATTACATAGACTGGAATCGCGGGTACATATCGCTCATCCGAGGCTTTTTGAAGAATAAGTTCAGTCCGTCTCGCTTGCAACGAAGTGATCGAAAAAAGCAAGAGGAGTATTAAAATTATATATCGCTGGCGATTCATATTTAGCGTTGAAAATAGTCTGGGAGGAATTATAAGACAACGGACATCTGAAGGCTTATGGCAAGTTGTTTGTGCACAACGGGGGCATCAAAGGAACGAGTTTGGACCAATTTCATTTCCATATCAAACCAATTCAGCGTCTGTTGCTTAAGATACAGAAACCATCGATCTCCATCATCAAAAGCCGTATAAAAACTAAAGCTTTCAGCCACGCTGGTCTCATATATACTTAATCTCATGGTGTAATCGGGAATAAAAAATCTCACATAACCAATTGTCCATTTCCATCTGCCCTTTGCATTAAAAAGACGTTGCTGAACAAGTAGTGCTGCTTCTTTACCACTAAAAGCTGATTTCAAATTCATCCGATACTTAAATTGGGAGGAAAAATTGTGAACCAGAGATACAGCACTTTTCGTAATTTTATGGCTTGAGAATTGTCCTCCCCAGATATCCCCCTCCAAAACAGGACGCTCAAGTTTTCGGCTATAATCAAACTGGAGGAAACCCTCATCCAGTTTTTGGATGACTTGAAACTTGTGCTGTTGGATGGTCCGGTAATCATCAGCCGTTTGAAACTCGACTGAATTGCCTGTCTCGAGGGCATATCGGATTTGCAATTTACGAGTAGGTCGCATTTGGAGTCGAGCCGAAAGCCCCTTTTCATTTGATGCCGACGTACCAAGAAGAGTTGATATGAACCCGGGAGCTAAGACCTCGTCTGTGATATAATGTCTATACTGAAGCGTCACATACAACGCTGGAGTGAAATAGGCCCAGGTCAGAGTCATCCTGTGATTCTTGGAATCAAGACTATTTGTGTAAACTTGGATTCTTTGGGAGTGATCCAACTTCTTTGAGAGCCCCAGCTCATATGCCAGACCTGACTTTATCTCAGGATTGTAGATTGCGGACGCATAGAATTGCGTCCTTGAAGAGAGTGCCTCCAGAGCCAATCCAATATCGTTTTTCCGCTTGGACTCAAGGACCTTTCCTGTTGGGTGGATTCCATCTGCATCTTCCCTGAACTGATTCCTGCTCGACAAGCCTTTTTGAATACGACTGGAGACAAAGGCGACACCATGAATTTTGCTATATGAAAAACTACCAGCAATCCCCTTAAAATAATCAATCTCTCTGCTTGAATAATGAGGACGAATAGTCGATTGCTTTGTGCGCAGAAGTGATCTGGGATTTAGACTTGGACGCGAACCCTGTTGATTCAAGATCAACCCGCCACCCCAATTCACATGAAAATCACCGAGAATGACGTGATCAAGCCAGGGGATAGAGTGGCTGCTCAATGTAAAGACGGAATGGTCGGTTAATTTATCCTCTCCAGGATCTTGCTCGGTTAGAACATTTACTGATCCCCACTTGTTCCATATACGACCTTTATTCAAAATACGCCACCCTTTGAGTGAGGGAGAATACTGTAAGCGTTGGCGAAAGTGGATTTGTGTTTGCTGAGAATCCATTTTTATATCTTTTTTCAGTAGAATTAAATCCTTTCCATGAACTCTCCGCTGTAATGACTTGAGGGTCTCATCTCCCTTTTGCCACTCATGAATTATCTCAATCACTTCCCTCGAATAGCCGTGCTCAACAAGTGAAATGGTATCAGCAGTTTCAATTGAAAATGGTTGAAATAGCGTAGTCAGTAGTTGATCTAAATATTGAGTTTCATCAGGATCATCCAACTCGTCATTAGCCATATGATCATCCACTTGAGGATATCCATATAAGGTGAATATCAAGAGTAACACGATAAGTCTCATGGCAAAATCAACTCCAGTCCAAATCCATGAGATACAGGTAAAAGGGGGTGCATTACACAGGCATAGTGAAGTGAAATTCTTTGTGTGCGCATACGCCACCCCGCTGACATCATCCCGCTTAGATCTCTATACCCAACACCTATCTGCAGGAGTGATCCTGAAGATATCAGTAGCCCGAGGCAGGCTTCTACAGGTAGTGCAGATTCTTTCTCAAGGGCGAGGACAATCTTTGCGGGCCCCATTTCATATTGCCCACCCATTTGGAATTTCTGAGGCAGGGATATGTTTTGCCCCCATTGAATAGCATGTTCCACCACAGAACCCACTTTTATTTGGTCTGAGAGCTCTGCATACGAACCCAAAGAAAGCGTGACTCCCTGCCGACAATTAAAACCTGTTATGGCTAGACGATGATAGTTCACTGTCACTCCAACTCTAAAGCCCTCTTCGAGTTTCCAGGTAGTCCCATTGATAAATTTTAGTTCAGAATATTGCTCATCACCGAAGTACTCCAGGCTGTGAATATATGGTCTTTGCCATATTGAATTATAGATGGTCACTGAACCGGCCTGCAGGTCAAGAGATTGAAAGGGGTTTTGGTAGGAGAGACTAATTTGAGGGCAAAGACCACTCTCCATTAATGCAGGATTTACAACGAATTGATGGGGATGTTGTCCCAGAACCTTGATGTTCGCCGTTGCGGCTGGCCACCCTAGCCCGATATACTCGAAAGCTCCAAATACTGGAGATATGCGTGAAATGACTGCAAGTATCACAGCACAAACACACATCGTTTTTTTGATGTGAATCATGATTTTTCCAACTTTTGACTTTGTGGATTGTTTTTAAAGTGTAGGCTATATTAATGCGTAAATTGCCGCGTAGCAACAGCTTTCAATAAAGGAATTTCGAGTATGATCAATACTTTTTCAAGAGAAATGAAAGACAATCTCATCCAGCAGATTCAAACCTATTTTACCACCGAAATGAGTCAGGAATTAGGTAATTTTGAGGCAGAATTCTTATTGGATTTTTTCAGTGAAAATATTGGACCACACTATTACAATCAGGCTATCCGTGACACCCAGAAGCATCTATCTGGATATGTCGACACGCTCAATGAACGTATTGATGAGCTTGAAAAGCCTCTGCCTGAATCTACCTAGCGGTAAACCAGGGTAAAGTAGACTTTGGGGAGTAAGTATTCCCGATCACCATCTTCAACTGATATAAAGCGTGCATCTCCACGCAGATCAATGCGTTTACCCAGTTGGTATTTGACACCCATCAAAGGACCCTGGCCGCGCCAGTGATCCGTTTCACGGTTTGTCGCGGTATATTCAATGACCCTGTTATGAGTCAGGTAGCCAATCCAACCTTCCCAGCCCTTATAGTTGTAGAATAGCTCACCACTTAATTCAGACTGTTCTCGACTGCTATTAACCTGCTGAATAAATGAATCCCATTCCAGCTTACCTTCATCTTCCCAGCGAAAGGCCACCTTAGACCTAATTGACCAACGCCGTCCAAAATTGAATTTGATTTTTTTGTTTAGGTCTAGAGATCTGTGAACAAAGCTCCGCGAGGGCTGGTCCAATTCGATAAATATGTCATCGTAATCATAATCAAAGTAATTACTGCGTATTCGTGCACGACCATCCCCTGACCATTTCTGCTTTCGCCAGGCGACGCCTGACCAGAATACCAGATTACGGTTCCAATGATTTTCTGAACTGCGTGTATTGAAGAGATAAATAAGGTGGAACATGCCTAGCTTGGTGCCAAACTCAAGACTGTAAAATGGGGAGGGTTCCCAAAGTATTCTGATTTCTGTATTGATACGCCATTCATCCCGGTCATCATCATTGGTGGTATCTGGCGTATCATATTCAAGTCTTGAAAGAGATGAAAGCCACATGAGTGTGTCAATAAGTCCTGTATTTTGCCAGAGTAGGGACTCTTTGAGCTGATAAAGGACTTGAGTATAATCCACATAGTATTTGTTCTGAGAATTCTCAACTTTGAATGCTGTCAATGTTGAGAAGTTGGGATTAATCAACTCAAGAGAGGTTTCATTTAACAATGAAAATCGCTTTCTATCCTCACTTGACAAATTCACAGTAGAATTTTGATCAACTCGTTCTCGACTGATTTCCGTCAATTGGTCACCCCAATCAAGGCGATGAGAGAGATGGAGATTTTTTCGCAGGTGATAAGTGAATAAATTTTGCCAGTTCAAGTTCTCATTGTTGCGAGATTGAGAACTCCCAAGTGAATCTGTAAAGAATGCCTGCAAACGGGCTTCCTGGTAAATGGAAGTTTGAAAAGTGGAGACATCACCATAACGGACAAAATACTCTCCCCGGGCATGCAGGCTGTGATTCAAATGTTCGGTTAATTGATCTCTGGATCCCTTCACCATGAGCAATGATCGCTGATTGGTGGAATGCCAGGATTTGCGAATATCCAGTTCACTTGTCCAACCCTTGTCCACAATACCGTATCGCTCTACTGTTCTACCGCCAATAAACAGAGCCAGATTGTCATTATATTTTAAACCAGCTAGCAATGCCCAATTGTCAATCGTTGAAGCCAGCCCAGTCCGATGGTCCTGATGTTGACCACTCTCCAGGCGAATACTTTTATTCCGGTTACTGCCCCATGAATAATCACTACGCAGACGGTGTTCTATGGAATATTGTTTTTCATTGGACAGGTTATTGTCATATGAAAATACTTTATACTTAAGGATATCGGTGACCTCAAGATCGCTCCCCGAAAAACTTTGCCTATAATTGAGTTGAAAATCATTATTGGTGGAGAGATTATCCTGACGGAAGATATAGGCGAGGGAATCCCTCATTTCAGCCAGTAGACTGCCGTGCAATAGCACACCCAGAATAAGGGCAGTTATTATTTTTTTGATCTTGGGAAGTAAGAAGTTTGTTGTACTCTGAAGTGTTGAGGTATGCTGGGACCTGCGAATTTCAGCCTCTAAGGCACACTGCCGGGAAGTATGATGCTGTCTGATCCGCAATCAATTCTCATTCTTTAATGAATGTGTGAAAATCGATCTCTTCTATCACTATTTTTCATTTATCGCTGACCCCATCCCTTTTGGTTTCCGTAACAACATGAAATACCTTTTCGCCTGGTTTCGCCATGCGAAATCTTTCCCTGGCGATACGTTCCAGATAATCTGGGTCATTTAATAAGCGGTCACGCTCACTTTGTAGCTCCGACTTCTCTATTTCCAGGCGCGATATGTGCGATTCCATATCTCTGATCTCCTGTTTGAGTCGGAGTAGACTATATAGTCCCTCGTCTCTCATCACGAAGATTTGGACAAGAATCAGGAGAATGATAGCCCCTGATATCCAGGCAACTTTATTTTCGAATATGCCACCTGATTTGCGGTTGGAGCGACTTGTTGTTGAACGTGACCGTTTATTTGCCATGTGGATCCCTATTTAGGATTAAGGGCCTTAAAACCTTTAAAGGTCGCCAGATCGCCCAGCTCTTCTTCGATACGCAGAAGCTGATTATACTTGGCGATACGGTCGCTGCGTGAAGCTGATCCAGTCTTGATCTGTCCAGCTCCTGTGGCCACGGCCAGATCTGCAATGGTGGTATCTTCAGTTTCACCGGAACGATGAGAAATAACACAGGTCATATTGTTCTCATGCGCCAACTTGATGGTATCCAGCGTTTCGGTCAATGTACCAATCTGGTTCAACTTGATTAAAATACTGTTCATAGCAGTCATATCGATGGCTTTTTGAAGCCTGACAGGGTTAGTTACTGTAAGATCATCACCAACAAGCTGAATTTTGTCACCCAGTTTGGCATACAATTTCTGCCAGCCTTCCCAATCATTCTCGTCCATTCCATCTTCGATTGAAACGATAGGATACTTGGAAATCCAATCAGCATAAAAATCTACAATTTCATCAGAGTTCAGTGCTCGACCCTCGCCAGCGAGACTATACAAACCTGTTTTGGGATCATAAATCTCACTTGATGCAACATCTAGTGCTATGAATAAATCCTTACCCGCTTTGTAGCCAGTTTTTTCAATGGCTTCCAGGATGACTTCCACGGCCTCTTCATTTGAACGCAAGTTAGGTGCAAATCCACCTTCATCGCCAACTGAAGTATTCATTCCCTTACTTTTGAGAACTCCTTTGAGCTGATGAAAAGTCTCAGCCCCCATTTGCAGAGCCTGTTTAAATGTGGTGGCTCCCAATGGAAAGACCATGAATTCCTGAAAATCAACATTGTTGTCAGCATGCTCACCACCATTGAGAATATTCATCATAGGTGCCGGTAGCAGTGTGGCATCCTCACCACCCAGATATTCATATAAGGTGAGATCAAAATCCATGGCGGCCGCTTTTGCCGTTGCCAGAGATATACCCAGTATAGCATTGGCGCCGTATTTAGACTTATTATCAGTTCCATCGGCAGCAATCATTTTTTCATCGACAGCGCGTTGTTCTACAGCTTCCATTCCAATAACCACATCCGACAAGACATCATTCACATTGGCTACGGCTTTGGTCACACCTTTACCAAGATAAACTGATTTATCTCCATCACGTAACTCCATGGCTTCATGCTCGCCGGTGGAAGCTCCTGAAGGCACAGCAGCACGTCCAAATGCACCGCTTTCCAGGTAGACATCAACTTCAACAGTAGGATTCCCACGAGAATCCATGATTTGGCGACTATAAACATCAACAATCTTTGACATACAAACTCCGATTAAATTTTTCGTTTATTGGGGTAATTAATAGTGTTCAGTGCAGTACTCATCAGCCCACAATGTAATCTAAAAGCACAGGGTCTGAAAGAGTGAGAGTAGGAAGTATTCAACTGAATTTCCAGGGGCAAATGTGTCACTTCTGATCATTATTTTTGATAGCCTTCAGGCATTGCCAAAACTATTATTAAGCATGCTGGAAACGAGAATTGAACAACTGATCCTGAGCTTGCTAGGCATAATCCTTTTAGGGACCACTGGGTATGTGATTATTGAAGATGTCGGCTGGTTTGATGCCTTCTATATGACGGCTATTACTCTGGCTACAGTAGGATTTCAAGAGGTCTGGGAGTTGTCTGATCCGGGTCATCTCTGGACCGTCTTTATTATGTTTTCAGGAATCGGTTTATTCTTCATTATTGCTGGTCACATAGCACAGCAGGCAGTGGATCTCAAACGCTACAGGAGGTTTCGCATGGCGAAACGAGTCAAAAAATTAAACGATCACTTCATTCTTTGTGGGTATGGACGTATGGGCCAAGCCATCGCCAAGGAGCTTCAAAGCGCAGGGAAAAGTTTTGTTGTGATTGAAAAAGATGCTGACAAAATCACCAGCCTGGTTCAGAATGATATCGTACTTATCGAAGGAGATGCAACTCAGGATGAGGTCCTACTGAATGCAGGAATTGAGAAAGCCACCACGCTTATAGGTGTTTTGAAAGACGACCAGGACAACCTGTTTTTGACCCTCTCTGCCAGGAGCTTGAAGAGCGATCTTTTAATTCTAACTCGAGCTACAGTTCCATCATCTATCCCAAAAATGACCCGGGCTGGAGCAAACCATGTGATTAACCCCTATGAGGCAGCCGGAACCAAACTAGCTCGACAAGCCATGGCACCTGGTGTTGTCGATTTTATCGAGCTCATCATGAATCGGGGCAACCTTGACCTGGTTTTGGAAACCATCATTATTGAGGCCAACTCCCAGGCTGAAGGTAAGTCAATCATAGATCTTGAGGTGCGGAAAAAACACGATATCATCATCACTGCAGTTGAACAGCGTACCGGCGAGACAAACTTTAATCCTGATCCCAACTATAAGCTAAATGCTGATGATAAATTGATCGCATTGGGCTCAAAGGAAAATCTTAATGGTTTTGAGAAACTTTGTGAGGCTCTGATATAATGTCCCAACTATACGTTGATGGAGACACGCACAGATCCTCAAATCGCTGGAATTAATAAATTAACAATCAACACGAAATAGGAACATAAGAATGGCTTTAACCTGTGGAATTGTTGGATTACCAAACGTTGGTAAGTCTACGGTTTTTAACGCGCTAACCGCATCAGATATCCCTGCTGAAAATTATCCTTTTTGCACCATTGACCCCAATGTGGGTATTGTACCGATTCCTGACGAGAAGTTGCAGACATTGTCAAAAATATATCAACCGGAAAAGACTACACCTGCAGTCATGGAATTTGTGGACATTGCTGGCCTGGTCAGAGGTGCCAGTAAAGGTGAAGGTCTGGGGAATCAATTTTTGGGACATATCAGGGAAGTCACAGCCATTGTCCATGTCGTGCGTTGCTTTGAAGACGACAATGTCACTCACGTGGAGGGCTCCATTGATCCCATCAGGGATATTGAAACTATCGAGAGTGAACTAATCATCAAGGATCTGGGTTCTGTTGAGAAGCAGCTTCATCGAGTGACTAAATTGGCCCGATCAGGTGACAAAGTTGCCAAGGCGGATGAAGCCTTACTTGCCAAAATCCGAGATCACCTTGATGAAATCAAACCAGTGCGAAGCATGGAGTTGGATGAGGATGAAAGCGTCCGAACCAAAGGCTTCTTTTTACTCACTATGAAACCCATTCTCTATGTGGCAAATGTAGATGAGGATGAAATTCTAGCTGAAGAACGTGGCTCATTGACCCAGCGCTTATTCGATTATGCCGAGTCCACTGGAGCTGGGGCTCTGCGTTTATGTGGCAAACTTGAGCAGGAAATTGCGCTATTGGATGATGAGGAAAAATTTGACTTTTGTGAGGAATACGGACTCGCTGAGCCCGGCCTTAATAAGCTGATCCACCGTGCATACGACCTACTGCATCTCCAATCATTTTATACCGCAGGTCCAAAAGAAGTCAGAGCCTGGACAATCAAACAGGGTTCAACGGCCCCTAAAGCTGCTGCTGAAATTCATACCGATTTTGAGAAGGGTTTTATTAAAGCGGCCATCTTCAAATTTGATGATCTTATGATTCATGGTTCCGAGAGGGTACTAAAAGAGAAGGGGTTGATTTCCCTAGAGGGCAAGGAATATATCGTTCAAGAAGGCGACTGTATTTACTTCCACTTTAATGTATAATTAAGGCGAGCACTACATGTCCACTCTGGATCAAATATCCATTTACCCTATCAAATCCTGCGCTGGAATTGATCTCCAATCTAGTCAGGTGCTGGATCGTGGGTTTCCTCTGGATAGACGCTGGCTTCTGATTGACGAAGCGGGTCAGTTTATCTCTCAACGTACAACGCCTCAGTTGGGTCAGATTAAAATCTTTCAGAATAACGACCACCTCCTGGTGAAATACCCCGCTAAATCCCCACTCAAGCTACATTTGAATGTTCAAAGCAATGTTCGACAGAAGGCCATGATCTGGAAGGATCAGGTTGACGGTTTATGGGTGGATCAGGAAACTGATAACTGGTTCAGCGACGTTCTGGAGCAACGAGTTCATCTTATTCACATGAATGAGGAGGTACACCGTCCCCTGGTTAAGGACAATCTCCCACAGGATCGTTCATTTGAAGTCAGTTTTGCCGATGGTTATCCCTACCTTCTCACCTCCCAAGCATCTCTGGATGACCTCAATAATCGACTTACGAGCCCCATTCCCATGGATAGATTTAGGGCCAATCTGGTTGTGAGTGGTTTTGAAGCGTTTGCCGAAGATGATTGGAAAAGAATCAGGATTGGTGAAGTAGAATTTTTGGTGGCAAAACCTTGCGCTCGTTGTCAGGTCACAACCATCGATCAAAAGACTGGCTCCGCATCCAAAGAACCCCTGAAAACCCTGGCAACCTATCGAAAGCAAGGTGGCAATGTCATGTTCGGTATGAATCTGGTTGCGCTAAGTACGGGAAGTGTAAATCTAACTGATCCTGTTTTCATTATTGAATGAGGCTCCATTACCGAAGATATGGAGCAGGTGAACCCCTCATCATATTACACGGTTTATTTGGGTCGTCAGATAATTGGCACACCCTGGCTCGTCGTTGGGGGCAATCATTTCAAGTTTTCACGCTGGATCAGCGGAACCATGGTAGTTCACCCCATGAATCGGCCATGAACTATGCAGAGCTGACTCAGGACCTCCACCAATTCATTAAACAGGAACGATTGGAAGCTATCCATATTGTTGGACACTCCATGGGTGGCAAGGTGGGGATGCGCTTCGCCTCCACCCATTCAGACTTGGTCAAAAGTTTAACAGTTCTGGATATTGGATTGGATCGTGTGGAAGGGAAACATGAGATCATTCTGAAAGCGGTATCAGCAATTAACCCAGATGAATTCTCCAGCCGGGATGAAATCAAACGGGAGCTCCAAAACCTCATTGAATCACCTCCTGTTCAACAATTTCTGCTTAAAAACATCCTGCGGAGACTAGATGGTAGTTTCGCCTGGAAATTCAATCGAGAAGCCTTATTGGAGCATTACAGCGACCTAACAATGGACCTGGATCTCGATCAATCCTTTTTAGGTGCAGTTCTTTTTCTCCGAGGGGAAAATTCAGACTATCTAGAAGCTGCACTCCCTACAGAAATTCTACAATATTTTCCTCTCGCTCGATTACAGACTATTGAGGGGGCTGGACACTGGCTACATGCCGACAAGCCGGATGTGCTGTCCACATTGGTTATGGATTTTATAAGTTGATTATCATCATTCCCCCCTACATATTTTAAGCACAAATTTTGATTTTGTTTAGCACTCAATAAGTGAGAAATACTATGAAAAAAGTTTTAAGCTCAATTGCCTTAAGTCTTAGCCTGATTATCATCACCACCTTCATTTTCAACTGCGGTCCAACACCCACTGCCGCGCCAGAAGTTGTTGTTGATCCATTACGTTTTTCAGAGGCAATGGCAGATTTTAAATCTGCTGATTCATTAAAAAAACCTCGCCCGAATTCGGTGCTTTTTGTGGGTAGTTCAAGTATCCGTGGCTGGAAAACTCTAAGCGCTGATTTTCCAGAGCTTCATGTTCTTAATCGTGGTTTTGGTGGATCTCACATGTCAGACTTGATCTATTTCATGGATGATATCGTATTTCCCTACCGTCCCAATGCTATTCTTGTCTACGAGGGAGACAATGATATCGCAGATGGAAAGACACCTGAAGTAATACTTCGCGACTACAATATTTTCGTCTCAGGGGTGCTCGAAAAGTGGCCCACAAAACCCATCTTTTTTATCTCTATCAAACCCAGTCTAGCTCGTGTTGATTATTTAGAAAGTATGGCTCGAGCCAACGCCCTGATCAAGGCGCGTACTGAGGAAATTGAGAATTTATATTATATTGATGTGTTTACACCCATGCTGGGTGAAGATGGTACGCCTCGTACAGATATTTTTGGACATGATGGATTGCACATGAATAAAGCAGGCTATGCTTTGTGGACAAAAATAATTAGGGATGAATTGGGCATATAGATCTGAAGTCTTTTATTCGCCAATAATTTTTACCAGAACGCGCTTGTCGCGTCTGCCATCAAATTCACCATAGAAAATCTGTTCCCAGGTGCCAAAATCCAGGCGACCTTTTGTAATGGCTACGACCACCTCCCGTCCCATAATCTGACGCTTATGATGGGCATCCCCGTTGTCCTCACCTGTACGATTATGGTGGTAGCGCTCTGGACTGGCGTCAAACGGAGCCAACCACTCTAGCCAGCGTTTATAATCTTCTTTCAAACCGGATTCTTCATCATTAATGAAGACTGAGGCTGTAATATGCATTGCGTTGACCAGGCAAAGCCCTTCCTGAACGCCACTTTCATGGACAATCGATTCTACATCTCGGGTAATATTTACAAATCCCATCCGCTCGGGAACTCTAAAGTGAAGATACTTGGTAGTCGATTTCATAATTACTCCTTCTGAACCAGAATAAGACCGGACTGTTCAGCTACTTCAGCGACTTGCTCTATGCTCCCGAGGCCTTTGGTATCAGCCCGATCTGCATTGGCTAGAATGGTCCAGATTCCTGGAGGTAAGGAAAATTCTGAAACGGCTTTCTGATCACCATTCAACAGTACGAGTATCTGATTCTCACCAGTCATATTTACGCCAAAGGAAAGTTCGCTGGATCCATTAATAAATTGCCGGTAGCCTGTATCCACATTTCTGATTTCAGCATATTTGTTTCTGATCGCGACCAAACCCCGGTAATAGTCAACCAGATCATGATTGAGCTCTTTTTCGTCCCAGTTAAGCCAATTGGTTTCATCATCTTTCTCATACGAATTATGATCGAGTTGTCCAGCATTCTGATCACTACCAACGCTATTGGCAATCACCTTCGCACGACCCCAACTTTGTCCCTGAGCTATCATAACGGGTCCCTGACTGGTCAATAAGTTCAGCGCAGCCAGCTTATGTATGGTTATCTCCTCACTTGATAATTGAGCCACCTGAGCTCGGGTGACAACCTCCGTTGCTCCAACCTTGTCAAGAGACATTCTAATAAAATCACCGATGGTATTATCATCATGACTTTCAAGATAATTCACATTTTGAGCGGGATGTTTAAAGTGTCCACCCTCACTTTGTAAGTATCCCCGCATGAGTTTTTTATAATGCTCAGTGTTGTTCCCATCCCACAGTTTCCCAAAAATAAATCCATAATCATTTTCACGGGGATTGCGTCCTTTAACACTATTCCGGAAATGATCATTCCAGGATGCCCAGCCATGATCAGCCAATTCCCTTGGGTTATATCCACCCCCACCCCAGGGTTCGCCAATCAGAATGATATTAGGATTGACTGCCTGTGTGGCAGCGGTGATCGCATTTACGGTCTCCAGATCAATCATGGCAGCCAGATCAAAACGAAAGCCATCGATGTGATACTCATTCATCCAATGCAGGAGACTTTCGATGATCATTTTCCGCGACATGGTATTCTCGGTTTTAAAATCATTTCCACAGCCACTATGCGAGAGATATTCCCCTGCTTCATCTAATCTGAAGTAGTAGTCTTTGTTGATGAGTTTAAATGGATTATCATCATATTGGGAAACATGGTTATAGACCACATCCAGGATGACTGATATGCCTTCTTTATGTAGCGCTCTCACCATTTCTTTCATCTCATTGACGGCTCGACCATCCTGTCCAACCCAGACGCCTCTATCCTTGACACCGTCGGATCCGTAATAAATTTCAGGGGCGAAGAAAAATGAAGTCATATAACCCCAATGATTGGCCTCGTAGGGATTCCAGTCATTCCAGGTACTTAATTCTGAATTCTTATAGTCGATTTCGATATTGCCAAATTCCTGTAGAGGCAAAAATTCAATGGCATTATAGCCCATATCTTTCAGGTGGGAGATGCCACCCTTCTGATCTGTCTCGACGAAGCCCTGATAAGTCCCTGGCTTTTGAGTCCCAGCACTGGAATGAACCGTCATATCTCTAAGATGTGCCTCAAGAATAACCAGATCTCCGATTGCTGTAGAAGCAACCTTGTCTCCCTGCCAATCAAAGTCATCCCTTGGCAAAATGATTGATTTGCTGGGATATTTGAAGTGATTCTGTCTAACAACAGCATGAGAATAGGGGTCGGGAATTATTTGCTGATTTTTACCAGTTGCTGAATATGCGTAATACTTTGTGAGGCTGGCATCTTGAAGGGTAAGCTCCCAAACGCCATTGCTTTTCTGAACCATAGCGAGGTTCTCACCTTCAGAATCATTATATTTTTGAAAGAGGACCAGGTTTACCTGTTTTTCTCCCGGTGCGAAAAGACGAAAAGTCACTTCATCTTGATTTCGACTAAGCCCCAATTTTTCATCAACTGCGGCAATATCTTTAGAATTTGATGTCATATCTTTTACCAACTCCGAATTGTTACAGGCCGCCATCACCAGGATGACAACCAAACTCATGCTAATTTTACTGGGACTCATATGAGTTTTCCCCTTTTTCTCCGAAAACAGTCTCTTTGGTTGCTTGAAATTGACTGCTGGCAGACATTTAGGCACTTTTCAAGCCATTGCGAAGAAACATAATGTGATTCAAGCGATTATAAAGTCATATTCATTGCAGTTATTTGTAACTCGATGGGTGCTAATCGCTCTAAGAGCAACAACGAAAGAAGGAATTGTATGAAAAGAAATAAAATTATCGCCAGCTCAGCCGCCATCCTATTTGTGATTTTCGGTATTTTCATGATAGGTACAACATCTGTATCTGCTCAAAGTGCTCCAGACTTTACTCTGACTGACCTTGATGGTCAGAAGGTTTCTCTATCTGATTATAAGGGTAAGGTTATTATTGTAGACTTCTGGGCTACCTGGTGTGGTCCCTGTAAAATGGAAATTCCCAGCTTTATAAAACTACAGGAAGACTATAAAGATGATGTGGTTGTATTAGGCATCTCCCTGGATCAGGGTGGCCCCAAAGTAGTTGTCCCCTTTGCTAAGAAAATGAACATCAATTACCCGATTGTATATGGTGATGGGAGTGTCGTGCAAGCCTATGGAGGTGTCCGCGGCATACCAACTACCTTTGTTATAGATAGAGATTTCAACATTCAACGCAAATATGTGGGCTATACAGATCACAAGGTCTTTGAGAAGGATATTTTGGCTTTCAAATAAGCGAGGCACAAAATTATTTGCAATAGGCGTGACTGTCGTTTAGTTTCGCCCCGCTAAAGGACTGGAGGAAAGACTATGGCTAAAGCACAAGCATTTGGAGATAAAGTACGCGGAAAGATACGTACCCATAAAAAGATGGTACGTTATATCCTGCCCCTCAAAAAGGACAAAAGTAATTCTCTTCGTTTTAGAGAAGGAATGCTCGCTGTTCCTGAGGAAAAAGAGCATGCTGATTACATCACTGAGCAAATGGACTCGCTGATTAAATAAGCATCACTCCAGGCAACATTTTCAGAAACGCCCCTTAATGGGGCGTTTCTTTTTTATACCCTGCCGATTACATTTTCAGCCTATGAATCAACGACAAACCCTTGCACGCATCCGCGAACTCACGGAAGCACTTACTAAACATAATCACCGGTACTATATACTTGATAACCCCACCATATCTGATGCTGCCTATGATACTATGCTCAGAGAGTTACAAGACCTCGAAGCCCAATTCCCAGAATTAAAGCAAGCAGATTCTCCGACACAAAGAGTTGGGAGCTTACCGCTTTCAGGCTTTGAGCAACTCACCCACAGCATTCCCATGCTTTCCTTATCCAACGCAATGGATGAAGAAGAGTTAGTCAGTTTTGACGCAAGAGTACGGAAGGATCTTGAAATAGAGCAGCTCGACTATGTCGTTGAGCCTAAACTGGACGGTCTTGGTGTAGAATTGATTTACGTAGATGGCGTATTCACAGCTGGGTCGACAAGGGGTGATGGTTTCACTGGTGAGAATATCACCAAAAATCTTCGTACATTAAAGACACTACCTCTACGACTCATGGACAACTCGCGATCCATTCCTCCCTACCTGGAGGTCCGCGGTGAAGTATTTATGGGGCATCATGATTTTGAGAAATTGAACCAACGGCAGTTCGATCAGGAGAAGCAACCCTTTGCCAATCCACGTAATGCCGCTGCCGGAAGTTTGCGGCAGCTGGATTCGAGGATCACATCAAGTCGTAACCTACTGATCAATCTTTACGCGGCTGGGCGCATTGATAATTTCTCTGTTGAATCCCATATGGAGTTTATTCAAGCCCTGAAGGATTGGGGTTTTCCGGTTAATGATCAGTACGAATTATGTCCCAACATCAAAAGTGTGATTCAATTCCACAATAATCTTGAGAGCGATCGAGAAAACCTGGAATATGACATCGATGGTACAGTTACTAAAGTGAACCGTCTGGATTATCAAAACCGCATGGGTATTCGGAGTCGGTCCCCACGGTGGGCAATAGCCGGGAAGTTTAAAGCCCGCCAGGAAATCACAAAAATTATAAGCATCGTCCCCAGTGTGGGAAGAACCGGTGCCATTACTCCAGTGGCAAATCTTGAACCCGTTCATCTTGGGGGTGTTGTGGTGGCCAGAGCCACCCTTCACAATCAGGATGAAATTGATCGGAAGGATGTTCGAGCAGGTGACACCGTGGTCGTTCAGCGGGCAGGCGATGTCATTCCAGAGGTGGTGAAAGCCAACCTGGAAAAGCGACCTGCAGGCTCGCAACCCTACATCATCCCGGATCGCTGCCCCGCTTGTGATGGTCATGTGATCCGTCTCGAGGGAGAAGCCAAACACTACTGTCAGAACATTTCCTGTTCTGCTCAAATTAAAGGACGAATTGAGCATTTTGTTGCCAAACGCTGCATGGATATTGATGGTTTTGGTACCAAGCTGGTAGCACAATTGGTAGATTCTGGTCTCGTTGCCAGCATTGCAGATATTTATTCACTCAACCTGGAACAATTGGCCAATCTGGAGCGAATGGCAGAAAAGTCGGCTCTCAATATCATGGAGGCGATTGAAGCAAGCAAATCAGCAGATCTTTGGCGGTTAATCCATGGCCTGGGTATTCGAAATGTGGGTGAACATATTTCCAAGGTTATTGCCAATAAATATGGTTCCTTTCCCGCCATGGTAGAAGCCACCGTTGAGGATCTTGAAGCGACCCATGAGATTGGTCCCATTGTAGCCAGAGGATTGGTAGCATTTTTTAAGGACTCAGACAATCTTGAAATCCTGGAAAAATTAGCTAAACATGGTTTAAACCCCACCATCGATGTGAGCGCCAGGAATGAAGGTATATTTTTGGGGCTCTCCTTTGTATTTACTGGAAAGTTGGAACACTTTAACCGAGATTCAGCAAGGGTATTGGTTGAGTCACTTGGTGGTGCATCAGCAAACTCAATCAGTAAAAAAACAGATTATTTAGTAGCGGGACCAGGCGCAGGCTCTAAAATGGAGAAAGCCAATAAACTGGGTGTGAAAATTCTCACTGAAGATGAATTTCGAAGTATGGTAGGAGCGGAATAAATGTTTAAGAAAATTTTAATCGCAAATCGAGGAGAAATTGCATTAAGAGTAATGCGAACCTGCCGGGAACTCGGAATTGAGGTAGTAGCTGTCTTTTCTGACGCTGATCGTACTGCTCCCCATGTACTTTTTGCTGATGAAGCCTATCACATTGGTCCAGCCCCCTCCACCGAAAGTTATCTCAACTACGAAAAAATCCTTGAAGTAGCCAGAGAATCCGGTACGGAAGCCATTCATCCAGGTTATGGTTTTTTATCAGAGAATACAGATTTTGCCAGAGAGGTTTCCAAGGCAGGCATCGTTTTTATCGGACCCTCCGCTTCGGCGATTAAGATCATGGGTGATAAAACCATGGCGCGGCAAACAATGCTTAAGACACAGGTGCCGGTAGTACCCGGTACACAAGAGCCGATTGCTGACATTTCTCAGGCCCTGAAGGTTGCCAAAGAGATTGGTTTCCCAGTGCTTATCAAGGCTGCTGGTGGTGGTGGTGGAAAAGGTATGCGCATCGTCAACTCCGCTGATGAGTTCGAAGATGCTGTCGGTAAAGCTGAGAGGGAATCACAATCAGCCTTCGGTGATGGCCGGGTATATGTGGAAAAGTACCTGGAGGAACCCCATCATATCGAATTCCAAATTCTGGCTGATGCACACGGAAATACAATCCATTTGAATGAACGCGAATGTTCCATTCAGAGACGCTATCAAAAAGTGATTGAAGAATCTCCCAGTCCATTCATTGATGAGGATCTCCGCTCAAAGATGGGTCAGGCGGCAGTAGAGACTGCTGAGAGTTGCAACTATGTAGGCGCTGGAACTGTCGAGTTCCTGGTAGATAAGCATAGAAATTTTTATTTCCTTGAAATGAACACGCGTCTGCAAGTGGAACATCCAGTGACTGAGATGGTGACAGGCATAGATCTGGTTGCTGAGCAAATCCGCATCGCCTCGGGCCAGACTTTATCTATCAAACAAACTGACATCTGCACTACAGGGCATGCAATTGAATGTCGCATATATGCTGAAGATGCCGCCCATGATTTTGCACCTTCTACGGGAGAAATTGTAATGCTTCAAATCCCTGATGGTGCAGGAACAAGATTTGATGGAGCAATCAGACAGGGTATTGAGATCACCCCATATTATGACCCCATGCTGGGAAAGCTGATTTGTTGGGCGAAGGATAGAGATTCAGCACTTAACCGAAGTGAACGGGCACTCCGAGAATTTTATATCGGTGGTATTGAGACAACTATTCAGTTTTGCCGATCCGTGGTGAGGCATCCAGTTTTCCGAAAGGGGACCTACGACACTCACTTCTATACCAATTTCAGGCAAGAATTACATGCTGACCTGGCTGCTTCAACCGATGAGATACTTTTGGTCGCAGGCGGGTCGCTTTATCATCATCAAAATCAAATCAAACATAGTTCTAACTCATCTACCTCAGCAAAGAAAACGCGGTCAAACTGGGTCAGCGCACAGCTTGGGAGAAATGACTGATGAAGTTCGAAATCAATACCGGTCAACGATCCATAGAAGCCAATTTCAGTATCGATTCCAACGAATTAATCATCATAACAGGTGAAAATGAATTGCGTTTTGAGGCGACTCAAGTTCAACCAGGAGTTTATAGTATACTGATGAATAACCGATCATTTGTGGCTGGAGTTTGTCCTAGCGAAGCAAATCGAGTAAATGTTAACGGGACCCCCATTAATCTAGAACTTCTAGATGCAGTACATCTTCACCTCAGAGAATTAGGTTGGGATGCCCTTAAAGAAGTGAAAGCTGGCTTGATCAGTGCTCAAATTCCTGGTCTAGTGACTAAGATTTTCCATGCCCCAGGTGATGAGGTAAAGGAGGGTGACCCTCTTTTCCTCATTGAAGCCATGAAGATGGAGAATGAGATTAAATCTCCAGTCGCAGGAATTGTCAAAAAAATTGGTGTGGCCGAAGGTCAAACCGTTGAGAAGGGAACAAATATCATCGAGATTGTGTAAGCCACTCTGATGATAATTAAAATATTGGAATTCAAATGCTAGGTAGAATGTTCGGAGCTGGACTCGGGTGGGCTTTTGCAGGACCCATCGGAGGATTAATTGGATGGTGGTTAGGTGGTCAGGTCGATGCGAATCCCAATATGGGACAAGGGTCTGGTCCAAGAATTTCACAGCAGACCAGACCGGGTGATTTTGCCATTGCCATGTTGGTTCTGCTTGCTGCAGTCATGAAGGCAGATGGAAAAGTAGTCAAAGCAGAATTAGATTATGTAAAGCAATTCCTCATTAAAAGTTTTGGACGTGATAATGCCCAGGAAATGCTGGTGTTGCTGAAGAATCTCTTAGAACAAGACTATTACATTTATGAGATAGCAAATCAGATCAACAGACACATGAATATTGCAGAGAAAATGCAACTCATTCACGTTCTGTTTGGGATCAGTCAAGCAGATGGCGAAATACATGCCAGTGAAGTTGAAATTATCCAGGAAATTGGCCAGCACTTGAAGCTGAATGCCAGTGATGTGGATGCCATTATGGCTATTTTTGTGAAAGATAATCACTCCGCCTATAAGATATTGGAGATTAATTCTTCAGCGAGTGACCAGGAATTAAAAAAAGCTTATCGGTCTATGGCCAGGCGTTTCCATCCTGATAAGGTGCAACATCTTGGACCAGAGTTCCAAACAATGGCCGAGGCAAAATTTAAGGCGATTAATGAAGCCTACCAGCAGATTAAGACCGATCGAGGTCTATAGGAGAAATCGATGAGTCATCAAGGGGAAAAAGCAGGACAATATCCCTTCACAAAAGGTATTTATGAAGATATGTATCGTTCCAGAAAATGGACGATGCGTCAATATGCCGGCTTTTCCAGTGCGAGAGACTCAAATACCCGATACCGATATCTCTTAAGTCAGGGAACCACAGGTCTTTCTGTGGCTTTTGACTTACCCACTCAGATTGGCTATGATTCTGATGATCCTATTGCTGAGGGAGAAATTGGCAAGGTTGGGGTACCCATTGATACCTTAGCCGACATGGAAGTTCTTTTTGATGAAATACCTCTGGACAAGGTGTCCACCTCGATGACCATCAATTCGACAGCTATTATCCTGTTGGCTATGTATCAAGTTGTTGCTGAAAAACAAGGTGTGGAGAGCCATCAATTACGTGGAACAATCCAAAATGATGTGCTTAAGGAGTACATCGCCCGCGGGACGTACATTTTTCCTCCTCAGGCATCTTTGCGTCTGATTACTGATGTTTTCTCATACTGCAATGAGCATATCCCCAACTGGAATACCATTTCTATCTCGGGATACCATATCCGGGAAGCTGGATCGACAGCTTCACAGGAACTAGCTTTCACTTTTGCCAATGGGATCGCCTATGTAGAAGCGGCCATTGCAGCAGGTCTTGATGTGAACCAATTTGGAGCCCGACTTTCATTTTTCTGGAACGCTCACAATGATTTGATGGAAGAAGTGGCCAAGTTCCGGGCTTCGCGTCGCGTCTGGGCTAAAATCATGAAAGATCGGTTTGGTGCGAGCAATCCCAAAGCCATGATGTGCCGATTTCATACCCAAACGGGTGGGTCGACTCTGACCGCTCAGCAAATCGACAATAATGTGGTTCGTGTAACCTTGCAAGCGCTAGCGGCGGTGTTGGGTGGAACTCAGTCCCTGCATACCAACTCGCGAGACGAAGCACTGGCGCTACCTACCGAGGAATCTGTTAGATTGGCGCTGAGGACCCAGCAGGTGATCGGTTTTGAAAGCGGAGTGGCAAATTATGTTGACCCATTAGCAGGATCAGAAGTAATTGAATCGCTTACAGATAATATCGAAAAGGAAGTCTTTACATATCTAGATAAAGTGGATGAATTGGGTGGTGCAATAAAGGCTATTGAGCTGGAGTATTTCCAGAATGAAATTGGCAAGAGCGCCTATCAATATCAGCAGGATATTGAACGGGGAGATCGTGTTGTCGTGGGGCAAAATAAATTCGTAGATAACGAAGAAGCCCGTCCAAATGTTTTGAAGCTGGAAGCAAAGGCGGCCCAGGGGCAACTGAGAGACCTGGAAGCAGTCAAAACTGGCCGAGACCAGGTGGCTCTTGAAAAATCATTGTCTGATCTCAAAACAGCAGCTCAAAATATTGAGACAAATTTGTTTCCGCATATCCTCGCAGCAGTTCGAGAATACGCCTCAATTGGTGAAATTTCCAATACTCTCCGGTCAGTATTTGGTGAATACCAGGGTCAATAAGCATTAGTACGATTAGATACCTCAATTTATGATTTCCCACCCTGATTTGGATGAAATCATCTTTCTTAAAACGATTGACTCCACCAATCTTGAATTAAAAAGACGCCGTCTCGAGTTTCGAGGCTCCAATGTATTGGTAGTAAGTGACGAACAGTCTCAGGGAAAGGGACAAAAAGGTCGAAAGTGGGAATCTGCAGCTGGTTTGGGTCTTTGGATGTCACTCCATCTCGGTCGAGAGAGTTCTCTTTCCCACAACGTCCAGCTCTTATCCATATTCACAGGTATCATTGTCCACAAAATCGTATCACCTCTCCTAAGCACCAACATTCAGTTGAAATGGCCCAATGATATCATGATCAGCTCAAAGAAGTGTGGAGGTATACTTACGGAGCTGCAGTGGCAAGGCGACAAAGTCAGCTCTGCTGTAATAGGTGTTGGAATAAACTTGAGCCATGGGAAGGATGATTTCCCCTCTTCAATTCAGGATCAGGCGACTTCTCTCAAACTGGAAGGATTAGGTAATCCTGAGCGGTCAAGGTTGATAAAATCATTTGTTGATGCATTTTTTGAAAATATGTCCTACCTAGATGATGGAAAACGCCTGGCAGCTGATTGGAATGGTAAAGCTTATCAAATGAACCAAGACGTCAATTTGAAATCTCCTCAGGGAAATTTTGAAGGGAAATTTTTCGGAATTAACAACAGGGGTGATGCACTTATCAATGTTGATGGGAAGCTAAAAGCCTTTCAAACTGGTGAAATACGACTCACTGAATCGCTTTAGGAGATATTAAGTAATCTCGCGACTTGCTTGACCAGACGTACATCCTGCATGATGTAAAAATGAAGACATTCCACCCCATTATTTAGCAAATCTTCACATTGTTCGAGAGCATGCTTGATGCCAATTTCAGCTCGCTCGTGGGAGGTCTCTGCAAGTTCAAGGCTTTTCACTAATTCATCCGGAATGTTCACAGAAAATGCGTGGGGTAATGAGCGCAATTGTGTTTTGCGCGTGACCAGCTTTATTCCAGGAATAATAGGGACCGTAATGCCCGCCTCCCTGCACTGAGCAACAAAATCATAGTAGTCCTGATTATGGAAAAACATTTGAGTGACAATGTACTGAGCGCCAGCATCAACCTTCTTTTTCAAGTATCGAATATCTGCATTTTTGCTAGGGGCATCAGGGTGTTTCTCTGGATAACCACCTACGCCAATGCAGAAATCTGATTCATCGGCATCGAGGATATCTTCCAGATACTTACCACGATTCATATTACTAATCTGTTTTACCAGATCCAGAGCGTGCTCATTTGCTTCTCGTCCCATTGGATGTGCTTTTTGATACTGCAATTGATCGCCCCGAATAGCCAATACATTATCAATACCCAAATAATTCAATTCTATCAAGGCGTCTTCAGTTTCTTGTTTTGTAAATCCCTGGCAGAGCAGGTGAGGAACAGCTTCTAGTTGATAACGATATTTAATGGCGGCGCATAAACCAATTGTTCCAGGTCGTTTCCGCTTGATGTGCCTGGTGAAAGTGCCATTATCTTGCTCAATAAAATATGAATCTGCCGCATGACTGGTCACATCTATGAAGGGGGGCTTAAATTCTATCAGTTCATCAATGATCTCATAGATTTCACGTGCACTTCTACCTCTGGCAGGGGGAATAATTTCAAAACTTAAAAAGGGGTCTTTTCTCTCTTGGAGGATATCACTTATTTTCATTCTATATTATAGAATTATTTTTGCTAGATGATATGGATTTGTTCCCTGAGTAAGGGAACTTTTTCTAGTTAAGGTGTTTTTCCAGTAATTGTTTTAACTGAACAATGGTATACGGTTTTGCCATGTAGTCGGAGAAGCCAGCGTCATCCAAAGTGTCTAATTTATCTCTCGTAAATGCAGTAACAGCCACCATTGGAACTGTTGAAAAGCGTTCCTCTTTCTTGAGAACTGCCCCCAACTCTATTCCACTAATCCCTGGTCCCAGAGCAATATCTAGCAGAAAAATATCTGCACGGTTATCTTTCATCAATTCAATCGCCTCCTCCCCCGTCTCAGCGGAGATAGGTATGTACTCGAGCTTTCTCAGAAGCAGTAATAGATACTGTCTCGATGCAAAATCGTCCTCAACAACCAATACTGTCATAGGATTATCCATTCGTAATTGTTCAATTCCGTTTCAATTGAAGTGGTAAGTTTAAATAAAATATATTCCCTGTCGGTTGATTGGGCTTAACTCCAACAGTGCCTTCATGTGCGTCTGCGATCCGTTTGACAATTGCCAATCCAAGACCAGACCCACGCATTTTGCCATTTTCAAGCTGCACACTTCGTTGAAAAATAGCATGCTGATGTTCACTCGCGATCGTAGTGCCTACATCAATGACGCGAAACTCTATCTGGTTGGTACGTTTTCGTAGACTCACTTCAACCGATTCTCCAGAAGGAGCATACTTCAGGGCATTGCTCAGATAGTTCCGAAATACTTCTGAGATAATGGGGTTAGCAGTTAGAATAATGTTAGCTTCGACACTTATCTGAAGAGGATTTCCCTCATCCTTAAAACTTGGCTTATACTCATCAACAACTTCATTAACCAAGTCACTGATATTTATGTCCATCATATTGATACTGTCACCCACGGTAATACGGGCTAATGCAGTTGTATTGTCAAGGACCTTTAGTAACACATCAGAACTATCCTTAATGAGTTGAATTTCCTCGCTAACCTCTTGGTCCAAAGTCAATATTCCAGCGACACCAGAGATTACTCCCGCAGGGTTTTTCAGATCATGGGAAATTACATCGAGAAGCAGTGCTTTGATGTTGTTTGAAGCACTTAATTGCTCTGCTAATTCTCGATGCATTGCTTCTGATTTACGAAGTTTTTCATCCTCAATATTGATTTTTATTGTAAGGGCAATTTGGTCCGAGACAAAGTTTAGTATTTCCATATCGCTGTCGTCATACACCACATCTTTGGAATAACTTTGAACGGCCATAATCCCAATAGGTCTATCTTCTACGACGAGGGGAACGCCAAGCCACTGTTCAGAGGGTGTTCCCAACAAATCAATTTTCCCTTCCCTGTTCATCGCATAGAATTCTTCTTTAGTGATTAAAATGGGGTGAACATTCTTTAACACATAGGCTGAGATTCCCCTTTCAGCTTTCACTGGACCAGGAGGAGGTGAATCAAATTCATCATTATAATAGGGGTAGGAAAATTCATCCCTTTTTTCATTATAAAGGGCGACGTAAAAATTGCGTGTATCCAATATTCTGCTGAGGCTATTTTGAATTGCCTGAAACAACAATGGTAAGTCTTTGATCTTATTGGCAAGCTCACCAATCTCATACATAACTTCTTTGGCTCGCATTGTTTTATTTTGCTCAGTAACATCTTTGAGGAGTATAATTCCTCCCTGAACCTGATCATCACCTGATACCAAGGCTTCAAAATTAGCATCGACTTCAATGTTTTTACCTTGAATTTCTAGGGAGCCAAGATAGGAGGAGTGCTTACCAATAAATGTCTCCTCAATTGCTGGAACGATGGGTTTCATTTCCTCAACGTCGTGAACAGATCGGCGTTTTTGAGGTGGAAATTCAAGGCCAAATAATGAGGCTGCCTCGAGATTCCAGTCTGTGATCTCGGCTTTCGCGCTATAACGAACCAAACATGCAGGAGATTTATCAAAAATCGTTCTAAATTTTGCCTCAGAATTTTCAATTTTTATATATGCTTTGGCCAACTCAGCATTTGACCTCATCTTGAAAAGCGTAAACCCAGCCAGAAGTGAAGCGATCACAATCGTCACAAACATTGCTATCGCTCGCATTAAGCTGGTAGCCCCATTATCCGAGGATCCAGGCACGATCTGTATCTCCCATGACTGACCCAGTATTGTAAAATTATGCCGACCAATTGTTGTTGGATTCTCAAAATTCTTGGGTTCACCTCTGAAAAACACTCTCTCGCCAGATAAAACGACTTCATAATTGAAATCTTTGATGTTGTTTTTATAGCATTGAGAGATCAACTCCTCAATTAGAAATACACCATTTACAAAACCAGCGATTCTGTCGTCAATGACAATGGGGAGGTAAGTGGCAAACCCATGGCCCCCTTGAACCAGTTTGATAAGGGGGGTAGCCGTATCGATATGATAAAGTAGCGATCTGGAGAATGCTTCTGCTGCTCCTTTGGCTGCCTTTTGAACCAGGTCCACTCCCACAACAGGTAGATTATTACTCAGGGGGGTTACCCACTGGACAATTCCATCTTCATCTATCCAATTGACCGCTTGAAAACCAGGGAATTCATGTTGCAATCGAAGTGCAGTCGCTCTGAATTCTGCTTCACTCAATAAAGGTTTCTGTTCCAAGCGTTTTCGAAAAATATCCAGGCGGGTGATTCGAGCATGTATAAAATCATTAAGTCTTATCCCGACCTGTTCAGCGGTCACCTGGGTTTTGATCTCCAGTTTTTCATTTTCTTGATCTGAGACATAGCTTATCCCCAATCTTCCCCCAACGAGAACAGTGACAAAGATGAGAATCGGGATGTATATGTGTTGTGATAGTTTCATTTTAATTGTCAGCTCAAGCCCCTTCAAAACAAAGTTAAGCCAAACATTAAACAATTATAGTTCATTGAGAAAGAAAAATCTGTGAGAGTTCTTAATTTTTAGGATTTTCCTTATGCAACTCCAGACAAAAAGTACTTAATAATTGGATTTACCAGATCAGGGGGTAAGCAAACCATTGATTGGAGGTATTCCCCAACACGATGAGTGGTTGGGGAAGTTTTAGATTTCTTAATTTCCTAAAAATGCAGAAGTTTATTCACTTTGATCAGAAATATATTGTCAGCTTCCAGGTTCAGCAGAGATCCCAGGTCCTCACCAGGATTAAATCTCCAGGCTGGATCATATGCTGATGCACCTCTAGACCAGACCAAATACATAACTGATCCCGTACTATATTCCCAGCGCAGGACTACGTTTGAAGTCAGTTCACTATAATTAAAGTCCGAGTAAACACCTGAGATAGGTGAATAGTCTGTTATTCCATCCTGATCAATGTCAACACCACTCAGGGCACCGTTTCCATCAAATGAGAGAAGATGGTCAGGGAGTTCCTGGAAGCGTCGACTGAAATCTTCCTGTGTGTGGTCATCTACTCTGCGAAAATCGAAATAGTCAGCTCCCATGATGAAAGCTTGGGCATAGGCCTGTAGTGAAAGCGTTGTACTCAGTGTGACATCAGCTCTAAAGGTCATTGTGGTTTGGGCAAGTTTTAAACCTGAGAAAATATAATGGTATTGATTCGATGCATCTTCCATAGTGGTGATCCAAGCCCAGGTATCATCCATGAAGTGAAAATTTGGACCTAGAGAAAGGGAGACATTTTTCTTAGGTCGCCAGGTAATGGATGGGGACATATTGAAACTGTGGACATCATCCCAGCTATAAAAATAGTTGCCATTAATGCCAGCGCTCAACCTTTGACGCCAGTCCGTTCTAATGTTGGCCCAGCCATTCACATTTTTTGAGCTGCGAATAGAGGGTCCACCATGCAGATGGAAAGGTACAATACCACCTGTATTATAATTGATTCCTCCTCCAATTCCCCAGTTGTTCTTCAGGGTAGCGTGGCCATTGACATTTCCACCAACGCCCTTGGATTCACCACCAAAGGTCCAGTTAGCCCATTGGTTTAAATTAATATTGTAGTTGAGGAAGAAATCACCGGGCTCCCAGTGTCGATACCCGACCCAGATGAACTCATTAATATTATCTACGGAGCGCATGAAACCTAAGTCATTGACTTCCAGACCTGGACTGGTAGCGAGGACGCCACCAAATATATTTAGCTTACCGTCAGATTTCCCCACAATGAATTTTCCACCCATTCCTGACAGTGAGGTCGCAGATGAATCCACGCTCAGGTGCTTGGCATCTGGTCTCTGAAAATAGCGAGATGGGTGAAGTTGGGTGCGAAGGATTGCCTTCTCACTGCCCATCACATGGCTGAAAGCCAAAGCAGATTCAATGGAATATACCCTATCGGCAGATTGATGATTGAAGTCGAGACCCCAGGTAAAGGCTTTTTCCCGTAGCGTATCCAAGTTTGTATCTTCCAAAGAGCGCAGAGTTGCTGTAAAAATACCACCTAGGGTTGTAAATCCACTATGATAGTCCTGTTGAATACGGGAAAGTAAATAGGTTGTTGCTGGTTCAATGACATTGCTGGATTCATGACCATCGTCGTAGGTAATTACTACTTTTTCTTCAGCGGTGGCAGCTGACATAATACCCACAGATAGACCATTATCTAGTTTTCCAGTAAACTTCCCTGCTGCCAGGATACGGGTAAACTCGGGAGCATCAACCGCTATGACTGTCCCATCATCAAAAATCGCATCACCCTGAGGAGCTCTCCCTATACGACGTGAATAGAATAGTGTATTTGAAGAATTGTCACCATCACCAAACCCTAACGAGAAGTTTAGAATGTTGCCACCTTCAATGAAGAAAGGTCTTTTCTCTCTGAAATAGCTCTCGAACTCTGTAAGATTAAACTCGGCTGGATCTGCTTCGACCTGACCAAAGTCAGGATTAATAGTACCACTAAAAGTGAGTCCTAGATCAAAATTCTTCCGAATATCTACACCGATACTCGCTGAATTTTCATATTGGTCAAACTCACCAATAATGGCATCATTGACACCGGATCGTCCCAGGACATAGGGCGTGATATAGATGGGTTGTTCAGCCTTGACATTTGTCAGACCAGAGAGTTCACCATAATTTGAGACGAACCCCGTTTCCTCATGGGACCAGTGATTCCAGATGGCCAGCTCATTATCATTGCGTGGGAATTCACGATAAACATTGAGACCCCAGTTAAGGGATTCAGCACTATTAAAGCGTAGTTCCCTAAATGGAATGGCAAACTCCGCCGTCCATCCCTGGTCGTCGATATTAACCTCCCCCTCCCACACAGCATTCCAGTCAAAATCGGCGTTATCATCATCAAATCGTCGTAAATCCTGTTTCACTCCAGCAGCATTGAGACCAAACTCAAACGCCGTTCTATGGTCATGATAACTGTCTATTGAGATGTAGAGCCAATCAGAAGGAGAGGATTCGTCACGTCTTGTGAGGATTCCATCAATCAACTCAGGTTGGTCATCATATGCGCGGATTCCGACATAGAGGAATTCGGAATCATAGGCTACAGCAAATTCCGTACGTTGGGTTGCTTTTGAACCATCATCGGGGTTACGCTGTAAAAAATCACTTTGTCTGGGAAGATCTTGCCAAGTTTTATCGTTGAGTTTTCCATCTATTTCAATTGGAGTTCCGTTCAGGCGAAAAGCTGAAATGCTCCGCTCCTGAGCACTCCCCTTTAATTGTGGTGAGCCAATTATAGCCATTGGAATTAACCCACAGAACAGGAGAGTAAGCAGTCGCATATGTTTCATATTTTTCCATTCCTTTCACCTCAATCCGGGACCAATGATCTATTGCTTCCGTACCTCAGCGTTTACAATCTCACCTCGTACCTTGCCACCATTGGCCAGATAGACAATTACATTTGAATCGGGCTCTTTCACGAGGATGGAACCCTTTACAACAGAATTCATATCTATGATAATTTTGAGTTTTCCATCATGAAAACGGACAACATCTGATTTTCGATCAATGATGATATCACCATCAATCATGGAGCCATTAAAAAGTGAGATATCCCCTGAGACGGTCTTAAGAGACCCTCGGAGTCGGGAGTCATCCAATTCAACATCTCCGCTCACAGTTTTGATACTTTTTACAATATCAGACCCGGAGTCACAGTTCACATCTCCGCTCACAGTTCCAATTGATCCACCCACATCACTCTTTTCATAGAGATGAATATCACCACTTACTGCTTCGAGATTTACTGTCTTTGCACCCTTCCCAATTGAAATGTTACCACTGACGACTTCAATATTTCCGACTCTGGCTTTTGATCCAATTGAGATGTCACCGCTCACTGCAGAAACGTCTCCCTTAACCACGGTACCATTACCGACAAAAATATCACCACTTACTGTAGAGACATTTCTTGAACTCTTTTTGTCCTTGGCAATGTGAATGTCTTTGCTCACTGAGGATTGTGCATAAGCTAATGAGCTTAAACCCAATAGGATTGACACGACTGTGATGATTGCTCTTGATTTCATAATTTGCTCCATTATTTAGTTTCTCTCGAAATGATTTATCGGGCCGTTTCTGTAATCGGTCTCACGAATCGATAAAAGGTTTGAATAATTGTGGTTCTTAACATGGTATCCCAATAAACCAATCTCATGCCATGCATTAGTTTAATTATTTATACTGTTATATATATTATACTTAGGATGTGCATCTCCAGATTATCATTGCAGTTTTGATCAACAAATATATCAATTCAACATACTCCCATGTCGGATTGATATACTCCGTAATCTGGATTTAATGAGTCACGTACATTCGGAGAAAGACTAAGACTTTATAAAATAAAAAAGCAAACGATTTCTCGTTTGCTTTGTACCGCGGAGAGGGGTCGAACCTCCACAAGCTGAGCTTACTAGATCCTAAATCTAGCGCGTCTACCAATTCCGCCACCGCGGCTTAAAAAAGCGTCGCAAGATAGAAACTGCCTCGTTTGAAGCAACAAAAAGCCCCAGTGAAAACCGGGGCTTTTTCCATAAATATTTCAAGGAAGGATTACTTGAGCATCACCAATTTTTTAGTGGCACTAAAACCAGCAGAACTACTCATCCTATAGAGATAAATTCCTGACTCAACGCGGACCCCGTTCTGGTTTAATCCATCCCACATTGCTGAGTATACACCAGGTTGATGTTCACCATTTGATAGTGAGCGAATTTCCTGACCTAGAAGATTGAATATTCCTACCTGGATTTCAGAAGCCACTGGCACACTGTAACTGATAGTGGTCGTTGGATTGAAGGGGTTGGGATAATTCTGTTTGAGCTCGAATGCAGTTGGCAGCTCAGCTTCCTCATCTACACCGGTGGTAAGTGAAAAAACATAGTCTGTACCGTTACTGGGCAGGGGCAGACCACCTTGTGTAGCAACAATTAAATCAGTGATAGAAAGCGAAAGGTCATTCATGGGTGCATTTGAAGCAATCATAAATTGTACTTCTAGAATAGCACCACTACCAGGAGCAATTTCCTCCCCATTAAAATTGACGCCCAGGATCAGGGATTGACCATTTACTTCGTTACCAACAAAAGTAAAGTTAGCTGCGCGGCCAACTTGTTGGACGGATGCGACATCGATAGTCAAATAATCCACATCGTCAACCAGATTAAACTGTAATCCTTTTACTGGAACAGCATTGTTCATTTCGATGACCAGAGGCGCAGACAAAAAGCCTGGCGTTCCACCACCACCAGTGAGACGAACTTCGATTCCGCCCACGGTGAGGAGACCATTTAACCAGGTTGTGTTTAAGGCGTCCCCGTCTGGGTCACTAACTACCAGCGGAAACGATGGATCTGCATTTAGAATTTCATGGAATTTGAGATCGATAATTTCATCGCTTACCGTCGTTGGGACAGAAAATATGATTGTACATATTGGGCCATAACCAGGGAATATGGGTGTAGCAGAAGGGCTGTAGGCGAGTATACTGACAGTAGTATCACGGTCATTAAAATTGAATGATAATGCTGGGTCATAACTACCATTACCATTGGTATCAGTGTAAGGCTCTCCAAAATCATACATACCATTTCCAGCACCAATACCGCCAGCACCACCTGTATCATCATAGGGTTCTGCAACTGCTCTACCAGCGGGACTAACGGAGGCTACAGATAACTCGTTTGGGATATCTTTCAGGTTGAATTGAAAACCACCAACGTTTCCAGTATTTTCCAGATTTATCTGAACAGCAGCATATAATTCACCATTGGGAGTGGAGGACCCGATAACAGACATAACTGTCTCACCAAAGCCAAAACTGGCGATGATTATCAGGCTGGTGATGACTAGAAAGCTTCTACGCATATTTCCCTCCACATGCATGTGGTTGATTTTCATTAAAACTAATTATGCTAACGAACAATCGTGTTGATTCTTATCACAGTCCGATTCATTCACTAAACAAGTTGAAAAATAATGTCCTCAAGGGGTGATACAAACTTTATTTGCCTGTCTACCTACTGTAACAAAATTGTTAGTGATCAAGAATCCAACCCTACTTACCGTGACATTTCTTGTATTTTAGACCTGATCCACATGGGCAGGGATCATTTCTTCCAATCTTTTCTTCCACATGAATTGGTTTTGGTTTCTGAGGGGGACCAGGCTGGGCGGCGCCCTGACTTCCTTCTCCACCGGTCTGTGGCAAGGCATTCAGAAATCCCATATTTGATGTCTCAGCATGGTTGGAAGAAAGATTTCTGGCTCTGCGCATTTTATTTTCGCGCTCATCGACAATACGAGCGTGGAAGAAGAGTTTGAGAACTTCACGATCAATAAGATCAAGCATCTTCACAAAAAGTTGATAGCCCTCTTTCTTATACTCTATCAAAGGGTCTTTCTGGCCGACGGCTCGAAGGTTAATACCTTCCTTCATCTGATCCATCTCATAGAGATGCTCACGCCACTTCTCATCCACCACTCTCAAATATACAAATTGCTGAAGTCGTTTAAAATTCTCCGAACTTCCCGTTATCTCAAGTTTCTGCTCATAGGAATCCCAGATAAGCTGCTTGACGAGTTCCCTCAATTTATCAGCATCGAGATCGAGTGATGGCGTTTCCGAAATCTGAACCATGGCAGTTGAGCCAAGATCAGCCTTTAATCCACTCCAGTCCCACAATTCCACATCAGACTCGAGACCACCATATTTTTCAACTACCGTATCGACATAATTCTCGATGACTTCACTGTATTCTTCTTTAAGATCAAGACCATCAAGGGCAGCCTGTCGGCGATCATAGATAACTTCGCGCTGCTGATTCATCACATTATCGTATTCCAACAGATGTTTACGGATGCTGTAGTTACGGGCTTCAACCTTCTTCTGGGCTCTCTCAACAGCCTTGGTCACCATGCCGGCTTCAATGACCTCACCCTCCTGTAAACCGAGACGATCCATAACGCTGGCCACGCGGTCAGAACTAAACAGACGCATCAAATCATCTTCGAGACTCAGGTAGAAACGTGATGCCCCGGGATCACCCTGTCTTCCAGAACGACCTCTCAGCTGGAGATCAATTCGACGGGACTCATGACGTTCGGTGCCCAATATTTTGAGACCACCCAGATCCTTGACTTCAGGACCCAGTTTGATATCAGTTCCACGACCGGCCATGTTGGTAGCGATAGTCACGGCATGTGCCTGTCCTGCTCTGGCTACAACTTCCGCTTCTCGGCCATGCTGTTTGGCATTGAGTACATTATGAGGAATTTTGAGTCGTTTAAGCATTCGAGAAAGTGTCTCTGACACTTCAACTGTGATGGTACCTACCAGGACAGGTTGTCCTGATTTGTGTGAAGCAATAATCTCTTCTATCACCGCGTTAAATTTTTCCCGGCGGGTTTTGTAGATTTGATCGTTTTCATCTGCTCGTACGATATCACGATGTGTAGGTACTTCAATCACCCCAAGTTTGTAGATATTGAAAAATTCCTCTGCTTCAGTGACAGCGGTACCTGTCATACCGGAAAGTTTTTTGTACAGTCGGAAATAATTCTGAAGCGTAATCGTGGCCAGTGTCTGGCTTTCTTTCTCTATCCGAACTTTTTCTTTGGCTTCTAAAGCCTGGTGCAAACCATCACTATAGCGACGACCGTGCATGATACGACCCGTAAATTCATCGACAATCATGACTTTACCTTCTTGAACCACATAATCCACATCTTTTTCAAAAAGTGAATACGCTTTGAGAAGCTGACTCAAATTATGGATGGTATCGGAGCGCTCACCATGTAGGGCATAAAGTTTTTCTTTGCTTTCATTCAGATCTTTAATTGAAAGCGATTCATCACTCTCCAGATCATTTAGTAGCGTGGGTAAATCCGGGATAACAAATCTATCAGGGTCATTGGGCGATAAAGCTTCACGACCTTTATCAGTAAGATCTACACTATTCTGTTTTTCCTCTATGACAAAGTAAAGGTCATCATCTATCTCAGGCATGCGCTTATCTCGGAGATAATCATTCTCAACACGCTGCTCAAGCTTCTTGATTCCCTGTTCCTGGTAGAGTTTCTGGAGACGACGATGTTTGGGACTCCCCCGGCGAGCCTGAAGGATTAGTTCTCCAGCGTCATATTCCAGTTTGGGATCCTTGAGGGCTTCTTCAGCTTTTGCAAGTATGGAGTTGACCAGAGTGGTTTGACGACGCATGAGTGTATCAACCAGGGGTCGTAAATCTGTGTATCGTTGAGCAATTTCTGACTCCACAGTTCCAGAAATAATGAGAGGGGTTCGAGCCTCATCGATGAGCACACTATCAACTTCATCAACAATGGAGTAATAGTGGCCTCGTTGGACCTGATCCTGTTTGCTGATGGACATATTGTCGCGGAGGTAATCAAATCCAAACTCACTATTGATACCGTAAGTCACATCGCAATTGTACATTTCCTGACGTAGCGGTGGATCCATTTGATTCAGGATCACACCAACTGAGAGCCCCACGTACTTCAGAAGGGCACCCATCCATTGTGAATCTCGTTCGGCGAGATAGTCATTCACCGTGATGATATGCACACCCTTCCCAACCAAAGCATTGAGATAGATAGGCATGGTAGCAACCAGGGTTTTTCCTTCACCCGTCTTCATTTCGGAAATTTTACCCTGATGAAGGACAACAGCGCCCATGAGCTGAACGTCATAAGGAATCATGTCCCAGGTCATCTCCTGACCGGTGACTTTGATTGTCTGCCCCATGAGGAGGGCCGCGCCCTTTTTTACTACAGCGAATGCTTCAGGTAAAATTTCAGCAAGAATTTCTTGCTCGAGATCGTATACGGCTTCATTGATCGATTTGAGATCTTTGCCTTCACCTTCAAGCCTGGATTGGAGTTCCGAAATATCTCCACTGATCCGAGTTTTAAAAGCTTCTGTTTTAGAGAGCAGGGTCTCTTGTGTGGCATTCGAGAGTGCTGAGAACTGTTCATTGATCTGTGCGACAAACGGAGTCAACTGCTTGGTCTCACGATCAGTGCTGGTTCCAAATATTTTGGTAATAAGTTTACTAATCATGGCGCTAAAATAACTTCCTCGGAGGGTTTGTGAAGTGCTTTATTGCGAGTGTGGCCTTGATTATTCACCATCGTCTATGTCAGCCTTATCAGAAGACTCGTTGCTGGCGATGGTAGCCCCATCTCTATGTTTTCTATTGCCATTATATAGAGTCCAATTAGCTTTGTTCCATCGTTTTACAGAAGATATGGGGACAATAGTGACATTTAGTCAAATTGTTTATAATCAATGTTTCTATAGAATCGGAAATGGTTCTGTGTTGCTTCGGCTACTGTCTACCACAATCACGATTGTATTTTTTTCCTTAAATTCCCTCCTGGCCGATGACCAACCGATTCGATTCAACCACCTCACAGTAAAAGATGGACTCACAATGAATGCGGTGCACAGCATACTTGAGGACAGTCAGGGTTTTATGTGGTTTGGGACCCGCCTGGGTCTGAACCGCTATGATGGCTCAGAGTTCAAAGCCTTTCTATATGACCCTCTAAATGAAAATTCAATCCCGGGTTCCTGGATAACCGTAATTTGTGAAGATGCTGCAAGTGTCCTGTGGATTGGCACAAAAAATGGTGGCTTTAGTCGGTACGACCGTGTCCAGGAAAGCTTTAAAAATTTTGCCCACGATCCCGATAACCCAAACTCGCTTGTCAGCGATCATATTACCTGTCTTTTCCCAGATTCCAGAGGTGCACTGTGGGTTGGGACAGAGCATGGCTTGAGCAGATATGACCCTGATTCACATAAATTCACAACTTTCCGCCATGATCCTGACACGTCTAGTATTGCTCAAGATCGCATTATGACCCTGGCAGAAACGCCAGGTGGTAGACTTTGGGTTGGTACCGAAAACGGAGCAGCATCAGTAATATCACTGGATGATTTCAGCATAAATCAAAAAGTCCAGGTACGTCCATCAACGTCAATAAGTCTTACAGCCATGCTGGCTGATACAGCAGATCAATGCCTTTGGTTGGGTCGGATCGGTATGGGTCTCTATCGATGGGACTATAATGAAGATAAGTTCGACCTTTTCTATGATCGTGATACGCCCGTTACACCGATTGACGGGATCACATCTATCAGCAAAGACAAGAATGGTACGCTCTGGTTTGGGTCAGCGGGTGGCCTGGCAAACTATAATCATGATACGAAAGAATTCACCTATTACTATCATGATGCCAATGACCCAGGGTCGTTAGGAGATAATCTGATCTATTCAACCCTGGTAGACCGACAGGGTATACTCTGGGTAACCACAGCCTCAGGTGGTGTTAGCTATTATGACCCGGGGCTCATAAGATTCCAGCTTAGACAGAGTGATCCAGACAATATCAATAGCATTCGTGCTAATGCAGTTTACTCGATTTCTCAGGATCCACTTGGTAATATCTGGTTCGGTACTGTCGAGGGTGGGACCAGCGTCATGGATGCGACCACAGGTGCTTTTACTCATTATAATTCTATTAAGACACTTGGGGTAACTGAGTGGTGGAGTAGGGATTTCATTGCGAGAGTTCGTTCAGATCGGAATCACAAAATATGGATCGGCACCTTTACTTGTGGTCTATTCACGCTGGACTATCCAACTCAGACTCTAAATCATTATCGAAACCGGGAAAATGAGCCCAATAGCTTTGGCGACAAAACAACTCGAGATATTCTCGAAACTCGAGATGGTTCTATCTGGATTGGTACAGAAGCTCAGGGTCTTGAACGCTACAATGAACTAACAGATGACTTCGAGCATTTTAAGAATGATCCAGATAATCCCCAAAGTCTGAGCAGTAACTTCACTTACTGTTTGCTCGAGGATAAAGCTGGTTATATCTGGATTGGTACAGCAGATGGCGGTTTAAACCAATTTGATCGGGTCTCAAATACCTTTAAACGTTTCGAAGTGGCTAGAAACAACAGCAATTCAATTACCAGTAATTGTGTCACCTCCCTCTACGAGGATTCCGAACAGACCCTGTGGATAGGAACACGCAGTGGCGGATTGAATAAACTGAACAAGGCGAGGACACAATTCTCAACTCTGGATTTACACTCTAGCCTGAAGAAGCTGTCCATATATGGGATTCTCCAGGATGACCACCGTTTCCTCTGGTTAAGCACCAATCAGGGTATTCTGAAAGCCCACCCTGACAGTGGTCTCGTCACTGACTACACAGCAAGCGATGGGGTTCAAGAAACTTTTTATTTCTTATCCAGCCTCGAGGCTGACAATGGATTGATGTATTTCGGAGGTGGAGAAGGATACAATGTCTTTCACCCCGATAGTATTAAGAATAATCAGTATATCCCTCCTGTAGTACTTACTGGACTAGCCATAAATTATGAGGATGTTGCTATTGGTGAGACCAGGAATGGGCGTATAATATTAAATAAATCCATTACTCAGACCGATAAACTGAAACTCGATTATCGTGACAAAGTTATCACCTTCAAATTCTCGGCGCTAAATTTTTCAGCCAGCTATAAAAATCACTATTCGTATAAATTGGTTGGGTATGACGAGGATTGGATTGATGCGAACAATACCCCTAAAGCTCAATACATGAATCTTCCTGCGGGGGAATACAAATTTAGAGGTAGAGGATCCAATAATGATGGCGTCTGGAACGTGGAAGGAGCTTCCATTGAAGTATCTATCGCACCCCCTTTTTGGAAAACATGGTGGTTTAAAACCCTGGGCATTGTAACCCTACTTGGGCTCATCCTGGTTTATATCCAACTCCGCACATACCGGCTCATTGCTCAAAGAGATAAGCTGGAAGCCCTGGTGAGAGAGCGCACCGCACAGCTCCACGTCGAAATTGAAGAGAGGCAAAGAGTTGAAATGGAAAAAGCCGAGCTCAAATTAGATCATCTCAAACGTGAATTGCTCACTCAATCCCTCCACCTCAATGACAAACAGCGGATCATGGATAACCTGCAGAGTGAACTGGAGAGCTTCTCAAAATTGAGTTGGAATGATGTTAAACCCAGAATCAAAAAGCTACTGCGCTTTCTTCGGGATCGTAGTTCTGTAAAACAGGATTGGGAAGATTTTGAAATCTGGTTTACTGAAATTCATACCGGGTTTTATTCTGAACTTCGCAGTAGTCATCCTATGCTTTCAGAGAATGAGTTGAAGGTTTGTGCCCTCCTCAGATTGAATCTTATTTCAAAAGATATTGCCAAAGTGATGAATGTTCAACCCTCCTCCATTGATATTTATCGCCATCGGATCAGAAAAAAACTGGAGATCGGCGGCGACGAAAATCTTTCAACTTTTCTCTCCAAATATTGATCTTTACTACCTTTACTTTTTCTTTACATATTAAAAACATTAATCTTCAATTGAGCAAAGTTATACATATCTTTAGTTGTATTAATACAATTACTTAGAGCCCCTTCCTCCCTTCTTTATAACTTCAGCAATCCAATCTTTACTTCGCCTGAGACTGATCTTAGGTGTGGTTAAAACTTTTCTGCATTTGTATAGATTTTGTAAAGATGCCAAATCCCCCGCTCTGTTGTAGGTTTACACCAGAATTCAAACCCAAACAAGGAGGGGATTATGAAGTGGATGATTCAATTGATTATTGTGCTGGTCGGAATAGGAACCGTATCAGCAACTGTGATCGAAGTACCAGAAGATGCTGCCACGATTCAGGCAGGTATGGATATCGCCAGTACTGGTGATACAGTCCTGGTGGATCGAGGTACCTATGTTGAAAATATCAATTTTAACGGCAACAACATCGTGGTTATGTCTCTACGTGGTCCAGTGTTGACCACTATTGATGGAAACCAGAATGGCTCTGTTGTTCTTTTTCTGACCCAGGAAGATGAAAATGCAGTTTTAGACGGATTCACTCTTAAGAATGGAACCGGCTGGGATAATGGTGACGAGGTCGTTGGAGGTGGGATAGCCTGTCGTTCTGGCTCATCACCTACCCTAAAAAATCTCATTGTCACAGGGAATACTGCCTTTGGTGGTGAAGACCCAGCGGGTGGTGGTATTACTATTGCGCAACAATCAAGTCCAAGCTTGGAAAATATCGTAATTTCCTACAATGAATCGTCATGGGGAGCAGGTCTGGCTATTGCATATGATTCGCATCCAACATTGAAAAATATTAAGATATTTAGCAATACTGCCACTACGACTGGCGGAGGTGTCTATATTGGTGTTAACTCAGATCCCATTTTAGAGGATGTATTCGTCCACCACAATAATGCAAGGTATTATGGTGGCGGCATTTTCCTCCATGACCAGGTGGAGCCCCTATTTAATAAAGTCACAGTAATAGGAAATAGAGCACCCAGTGGTGGTGGTGGGATGATAACGAACGATGGTAGCAGCCCTAGAATAGTCAATTCAATATTCCATGGCAATTTCCCCAACCAGATTATGTTCAACAGCGACCCACAGTATGATCCTGATACCGTGATGGTTGCCTATACAAATATCCAGGGCGGCCTAGCCGGAATCAATATTGGCCCTGGAGAATTAAACTGGCTAGAGGGAAACACTTCAACAGACCCTTGTTTTACTGGCATTGAGGATGAATTGCATGCATCCTCATCCTGTATTAATTCGGGGACAGCACTTTTTACTTTTGAGGAGGAAACCTGGATTGATATGGCCTCGTCAGAGTATGTAGGATCTGCACCGGACATGGGTTCCTTCGAACTGCCTCCACCTCCAACCGTCTTCAATGTACCAGGGTATTTTACCACCATTCAGGGTGCTATTGATGCGGCTGTGGATGGGGATATTGTGAGGGTAAATGTGGGCACCTATGTTGAGAATATCAATTTTAACGGTAAGGACATCACCGTTGAATCAGTAGGTGGTCCAGAATTAACCATCATTGATGGCAATCAAAATGGTTCCACCGTGCAGATAGTGAGTGGAGAATCTGAAAACGCGGTTTTAGATGGATTTACGATTACCAATGGGACTGGGACGCCTGGTGAAACTTCGGATATCCTGGGAGGGGGCATTCTTATACATTATGCTTCATCACCCATTCTTAAGAATCTGATTATATCTGGTAACTCCGCTGTAATTGGTGAAGAACCTGATGGAGCCGGGGGTGGAATTGCAGTCAGTGTCCAGTCAAACCCAGTTTTAGAAAAAATCATCATTACTGATAATCATTCAGTGTGGGGTGGTGGTCTTTCCATCGCTCATAATTCTTCTCCATCAGTTAAAGACCTTGAAATATATGGCAATACTGTTTCTCAAGCTGGTGCAGGTGTCTACATTGGTCAATTCGCTGCTCCATATTTTGAGGATGTATATATTCATAGTAATGTTGGTGTTGCTGGTGGTGGTTTGTTTCTGCATGACCATGCCACACCCACATTTAACAAAATTACGGTAGAAGGGAATCGAGGGTCAAATGGTGGCGGAGGTATGTTAACCAACCATGCCAGCACACCAAAAGTCGTGAATTCTATTTTCTATGGAAATATACCAGATCAGTTCTACCTGATGTATTTTGATGGAGATAATCTTGCTGATACGGTATCTATTGCCTATTCAGATATCCAGGGTGGCGTGGCTGCAATGTATCTAGGGATTGGTGAGGTGGATTGGATTACCGGTAATCTGCAATCGGATCCCAGCTTTGGTGTTGGAGATCATCTGGAAGCCAACTCGCTCTGTATCGATGCAGGAACGGCTCAGTTTGTCCACGAAGGTATGACCTGGATCGATATGTCCGCAGATGAATATGTAGGTGTAGCTCCTGATATGGGTTCCTGGGAACAGCCTGCACCGCCGCAAACACTTCTGGTCCCCTCTGATTACACAACGATACAGCTTGGGATTGAAGCGGCATTAGATGGTGACACGATACTGGTTGCAGATGGTACCTATGTTGAGAACATAGACTTCCTTGGCAAAAATATAGCGGTGCTATCGGAACATGGTCCTGAGACCACCATTATTGATGGTGGCAATGTAATGAGTGTAGTGATGATTGTGACTCAGGAAGAGACTGCGATTTTAGATGGCTTTACCATTACGAATGGTATGGGCTGGGTAAATTCTAGTGGGTATTCTGTTGGTGGTGGTATTAATGTCAGACATGGCTCGACTCCTACATTGAGGAATCTAATAGTAGAAGGTAATATAGCCGTTGGAGATACCGCAATGGGTGGTGGTATCATGTGCGCCTATGGTGCTGATGCTCTGATTGAAGATGTCATTATCCGCGACAATGAAGCGGACTATGGCGGTGGGATTGTAGCCTATGAGTCAAGCCCCACACTTAGAAGGGTGAAGATTAGTAGAAACCTGGCGCGAACTACTGGTGGTGGACTGACACTCTGGACTTCCAACGCCCTGGTGGAGCAGGTTGCTATCTTTAAGAATCGGGCTATATCTATGGCTGGCGGGGTATGGGTACATCTTGGTGGAAATCCCACACTTAATCGTGTTACTGTTGCTGATAATAATATCACAAACCTTCTCTGGTTTGAAGCTGGTGGAATCGGTTTAAGCTCTGGCGCTAATTTGACACTTAGCAATTCAATTGTTTGGGACAATACTCATAGGGGAATTACCCCCAATAACATTGAATTCTACTCTTCAAGTTCTCACAGTTATCTGACCATTATAAACTCAGATATTGAGGGAGGTGAAGCTGGAATCAGTACCAATAACAATGGTACAGTTACCTGGGGAACAGGAAATATTGTAGATGATCCTCTATTCGTTGACCCAGATGTTGATGATTATAACTTGCAACTGGGATCGCCTTGCATTGGAACAGGCGAGGATGGTGTTGATATGGGTGCTGGTGCGGAATGTATGATTGTGGATATTGATCCAGAATTGGCCATCGTACCACAGCAATTTGAATTGTATCAGAACTATCCCAACCCATTTAACCCATCGACGACGATCAACTTTGAGTTGCCAGGCGCTGGTTGGGTTACTTTGGCAGTCTATGATATTACTGGTAGGGAAGTAGCTACACTAATTGATGATCAAAGGCTTGGGGGCAGGCATTCCATGAAATGGTTTGCGAAGGATCGTCAGGGTAAACTCCTTGTAACAGGAATTTATTTATATGAGATGAACTTCATCGATTCTCAAGGTAAGCAGTTCCGAGAAGTCCGGAAGTTTACGCTTCTGAAATAGCCTCAGTACATGCACAAAGCCCTGGTCTCATCTGGTAGGCCAGGGCTGTTTTTGTTCTATAGCTTTAATTGAAATGGCAGCGGCAGTTGGGATTTAGGAGTTGAAAGATTCACCTCCTGGGTTTGAGTTGTATCCCAACTTTAGCAATCCCTTCTGCCATGCCAACATTCATAATTATTGTCTCTGATTATTGCATATAGTTTCTGGGGGAAATAGATGATTGTGATAACAGCATGATCTCAGAAAAAACAAATAAACGGTTAAGAGGGGTTTGTCTCCTGGCCATCATCATTCTGGCTCTGATCCTCCCCAATACATGCGCTTTCGCTCAGGATTGTAAATGTTGTGAACATGAAGCTCAGTGTGGATTGGATCTACCCTGTTTACAAAAGTAATGCGTTTACTCAGAGAGTGGTCATACTAATCTGAGGACATACCATCCCCGGTCTGTGCCACACGGACCGGGGCCTCCTATTCCTGGGAACAAGATTTCAGACTTTGGTAGGAGCTTAGTTCTGTATGAAAAACTGGAGATATAAAAAAAGCATGTCTTAGACCTGGCAGGCAGGGAGACATGCTTTTTTATTTTCAACTTATTTTAATGTCTAAATCATGGACAATTTGCCCTCAGAAAGAGCATCATTCAGAATTGCATCCAGGATACCATTCACAAAACTGCTACTCTCCTCTGTACTGAATACCTTGGCGATTTCAATAGCCTCTGAAATGGACACCTTTGGTGGAATATCTTTAAAATAAAAGAATTCCGTGAGGGCCATCCTGAGAATCAATCGATCAATCAGGGCAATACGGGTCAGATCCCAATTTCTGGATTTACTGGCTATGAGCTCATCGAATTCTTGGCGATGAGCCATAATCCCGTTTACCAGATCACGGGCAAATTTAAGCAAATCATCAGATAATTCGCTCTTCTCTGCCAAAAGGTTGAAGGTTTGATCCAGGTTATCGTTTTGGATCTCATGTGCATATGAGACCTGAACAACAAATTCCCGGGCTCGACGTCTTTCTTGCATGAACTGAGGCCTGATCCTTTCTACGTGTAATTTATATTTTCGAGAATAAACGTTTGCCAGAGCGATGCATCTGTTTCAGACGACCCAGTTTACGAATTCTCTCTTCAGCTAGAATATCAGCTGCATCCATGGTAGGAATATTTTCATCCTCTGAACGCTGGAATATCTCCTGAAGGATGTTATAGATATGATTTACGCGGTTGTAAGAACGTTTTTCGTTATAGCCTTCGAACTCGCCATAGACATTGATCACTCCACCAGAGTTAATAGCATAATCCGGGGCGTACAAGACACCACGGTCGAGGAGGATCTTGCCATGTTTTTCGTAGTCGGAAAGCACATTATTTGCAGCTCCTGCCACAACCTGACATTTTAAACGATCAATGGTTTCATCGTTGACGGAGGAACCTAAAGCACAGGGAGCAAATACATCCATTGGAACATCATAGATATCCTCAGGTGCAACGGCTGTGACATTTTTGTATTTGAGCATATCTTTAACACGATCTTCTTTTATATCAGTGACAATTACTTTTGCACCAGCTTTTGAAAGATGCTCAACAAGATAGATTCCAACATGCCCCAGACCTTGGACAGCAATAGTCTTGCCTTCCAGACTGTCTGACCCCCAGGTCTTATTTGCTGCGGCTTTGATACCTACAAAAGTACCATAAGCCGTGAATGGTGAAGGATCCCCAGAGCCACCCAGGTCTGGACTAAGACCAGCAACATAATCAGTTTCTTCATGGACCCATTCCATCATTTGGGGCGTGGTGTTAACGTCTTCAGCGGCGACATAGCGACCACCCAGACTGTCTACCAGACGACCAAAAGCACGAAATGCAGCTTCATTACCGATATCCCTTACCCGGCCAATGATAACTGACTTACCGCCACCAAGGTTCAAACCTGCCAAGGCAGATTTATAAGTCATTCCCTCGGAAAGCCTGAGCACATCACGAAGTGCGGCCTCTTCATCATCATAATTCCAAACACGACAACCACCGAGCGCAGGTCCTAAACTAGTGTTGTGAACAGCAATGATCGCTTTTAGACCTGTTTCATCATCCTTTGCAAAAACAACCTGTTCGTGGTGGTTCAATGCAGGTGCATCAAAAAATCCCATTTCTCATTTCTCCTTTTACAATTCTGTAAATCTAATCTGCCAGAAGATGTCTACTGATGACCAATCTTTGAATCTCGTTGGTGCCTTCGTAGATCTGTGTAATCTTCGCGTCGCGCATCATGCGTTCCACTTCAAATTCACGTATAAATCCATACCCCCCGTGAATCTGAACAGCCTCAGTTGCTACATACATGGCCGTATCACCGGCAAACATCTTGGCCATTGAGGCTTTCTCCCCAATGGTTTTCCCCTGATCCTTTAGCCAGGCTGCCCTATAAACGAGTAGTCGACTGGCATCCACACGTGTGGCCATATCGGCCAGCTTAAATCCAATTCCCTGAAACATTCCGATAGGTTTACCAAACTGCTCGCGCTCCTTGGCATATTTAATAGATCTTTCCAGAGCTCCCTGGGCAATTCCCAAAGCCTGTGCTCCAATTCCAATACGTCCCACGTCCAGGGTGGCCAGAGCAATAGTGAAGCCCTGCCCCTCTTCCCCGATAAGATTCTCTACAGGGATACGGCAATTCTCAAAAATCAATTCACTGGTATCAGAACCACGGATACCAAGTTTGTCTTCTTTCTTGCCTGTAGTAAATCCATCCAATCCTTTTTCAACGACAAAGGCCGATATACCTTTATAACCCGCATCTTTATTTGTTTTTGCGAAAACAATGACAAAATCGCAACTAATTCCGCTGGTAACCCAATTTTTTACTCCGTTGAGGACATATGAATCCCCGTCACGGGTAGCAGTGGTTAGCATGGCCTTGGCATCAGAGCCTGATTGAGGTTCACTCAGGGAGTAGGCTCCCAGTTTCTCGCCACTTGATGTGAGAGGTAAATATTTATTCTTTAGGTATTCTGAACCAAACTTGAGGATTGGGTTTGAAAATAAAGAGTTATTGACTGACATAATTACACAGGTTGAGGCATCCACACGAGCAACTTCCTCAAGGGTAATGGCATAACTCACAGCATCCATTTCGGTACCGCCATAGGCTTCAGGAACCTGCATACCCATAAAACCCAGTTCGGCTAATTTTTGGACCACTTCGGTAGGGAACTGAGCTTTTTCATCTCTCTCCATCACACCCGGTTTAATCTCCGCTTCAGCAAATTCCCGAATGGTTTCTCGAACCATTTTTTGCTCTTCTGTTAATTCAAAATTCATATTTAGCCTTTTTCGGTTTCAAGTTCATAGTGAACTATTGATAGGAATAAAATCCCTGCCCCGTTTTGCGTCCAAGATTTCCAGCTGCAACCATACGCTTCAGCAATGGACACGGTCGATATTTGGGATCCCCCAGACCTTCGTGGAGAACTTCCAGAATAGACAGGCAGACATCCAGACCAATCAGATCCGCCAGTGTAAGTGGACCCATAGGATGGGCCAGGCCAAGATGCATAATTTCATCAATGGCTTCTTTCGTGGCGACACCTTCCATAAGTGCAAAAACAGCTTCATTAATCATAGGCATGATAATACGATTTGCTACGAAGCCGGGATAGTCATTGGCTTCGACAGGAGTTTTTCCCAATGCTTTACAGAGTTCCATGGTTGTGGAAACAGTTTCATCACTACAGACATGTCCGCGAATAATTTCCACCAGTTTCATCACAGGAACTGGATTCATAAAATGCATACCTATCACACGCTCTGGACTTGAAGTTTGAGCTGCGATTTCTGTAATTGATATAGATGAAGTATTTGAGCTAAGAATCACACCTGGTTTTAAAATATCATCCAGGTCCTTGAACAATTTAAATTTAATATCTCTGTTCTCAGTGGCAGCCTCGACCACAAAATCACAATCTTTCAATTCCCCAAGATCAGTTGAAGTTTTTAAACGTTGGAGTGTAGCTGTTTTATCGGCTTCTGAAATTTTTTCTTTTTTGACCTGGCGGTCCAGATTTTTGGTGATGGTGGCGATTCCCTTTTCAAGGAATGCCTGTTGAATATCCATGAGGATGACTTCATAACCAGACTGTGCAAAGACATGGGCAATCCCATTCCCCATAGTTCCAGAGCCAATGATACCAACGTTACGAATACTCATAATATCCCCCTTAAATACGTTCCACGATGAGTGCAGAAGCTTCTCCACCACCAATACAAAGTGTAGCCAGACCAAAACGTGCTTCTCTAGCTTCCATGGCGTGGAGTAGCGTTGTCAGAATACGCGCACCAGAAGCACCAATAGGATGTCCCAGAGAAACAGCTCCACCATTTACATTCACTTTGGTGTAAGGAATATTTAGTTCATCCATGGCAACCATGGTGACGACTGAGAAGGCCTCATTGATTTCGAAAAGATCGATTTCACCCAGAGTCATCCCGGCTCTTTTAAGGACATTGTTAATGGCTTTTACCGGGGCTGTGGTGAACCATTCAGGTGCCTGAGCGGCTGAAGCTTGAGCGACAATACGCGCCATAGGTTTTAATCCCCGTTTTTCAGCCTCTCCTTCACGCATGAGTACCAGTGCGGCGGCCCCATCATTTATCTTGGATGCATTGGCAGCAGTGATGGTTCCGTCTTTGGCAAAAGCAGGTCTCAGCTTAAGCATTTTGTCGAAATTACCTCGACCAGGTTCTTCATCAGTATCAAATACAAGAGCATCACCTTTGCGTTGAGGAATTTCGACTGGCGTAAGTTCATTGTCAAAGGCGCCTGATTTTTGGGCAGCCTGTGCACGGAGATAACTCTCCTTTGCGAAGGCATCCTGAGCTTCGCGGGTATAGTTGTATTCTTTTGCGCACAGCTCACCGCTGACACCCATATGAATACTATCATAAGCATTCAGTAGTCCATCGCGGAGAATACCATCAACCATTTGACCGTGGCCTAATCGTTGACCATCCCTCGCTCCAGGCAGATAGTATGGCACAGTGGACATGCTCTCCATACCGCCAGCAACCACGATGTTCGCATTCCCAACTTCGATGGCCTGGGCAGCCAGCATGACCGCTTTTAAACCTGAACCGCAAACTTTGTTTATGGTCATACATTCTGTGGTATCGGATAAACCGGCATATATGGCCGCCTGTCTGGCAGGGGCTTGTCCTTCATTAGCAGTGATCACATTGCCCATGATGACTTCATCGACATCCTCAGGTAAAACTTGACCACTTTCCAGTGCAGCCTTGATGGCTGTTGCGCCTAGTTTGGGGGCGGTAATCGAAGAAAGTCCACCCTGAAAAGCACCCACGGGGGTTCGTTTAGCACTTACAATAGCAACTTTACGTATGGCTCTGACACTGCTCATGATAATTCCTTTTGTAATTTTCTCAAACCTGGGACAGCATAAACTTTATAAACAGCTTGCGAATTCCACCTGGGATTCAATTTCCACAGGACGCAAATTGTTTTGTCTTATCAAAGGTCAAAAATCGTTCCAAACCTGAATATCATCGTAAAGATGAATAGTTAGGCCCTGTAGCTCAGGATTCTCACGGTTGGTCATAGGCTTTAATAATCCGCCTGACCAATTTGTGTCTCACAATATCACCTTCATCAAATTCGACAAAGGCGATACCATCGACCTCTTTCAGAATTCTTACGGCTTGGAGTAAACCAGATTCCTCATGCTTAGGGAGGTCAATCTGAGTGGGATCACCAGTAATAATAATTTTGGAATTCACACCCATTCGTGTGAGAAACATTTTCATCTGCATATGGGTAGTATTTTGTGCTTCATCCAGGATAATGAAAGCATGATCCAAAGTTCTTCCACGCATATAGGCAAGCGGGACAATCTCAATGGTTTTCTGATCCATGAGGATACGCACTTTGTCATGAGGCATCATATCAAAAAGCGCATCATAAAGTGGTGCAAGATAGGGGTCAACCTTTTCGCGTAAATCCCCAGGTAAAAAACCGAGGCGTTCACCTGCTTCTACGGCAGGGCGGGTGAGAATTATCTTCTTAACTTCCCGATTTTTTAGGGCGGAAACGGCAAAGGCTACGGCCATATATGTCTTACCGGTACCAGCGGGTCCCAAGCCAAACACCATATCATTTGATGTGGCCGCAGAAAAATATCTTTGCTGACCAGGTGTGCGTGGCTTGATCACTTCTGAGCGAGTGAAGAGGACGACAGAATCAAGACCAGATTCACCAAGGGTAGACTTACCTGACTGGCTGAGACGGATGATGGTGAGCACATCGTCTTTATCAATAAATTTTTTCCGATTCAAGACGGCAATCATCTCACCAATAATATTTTCAACGAGTGCATGCTTGGATTCGTCACCACGAACTATGAGTTCATCACCACGTACGAACAGCGCAACTTCCAGATGATTTTCAATCAATTTTAGGTTGGTGTCATTGGCACCGAGTAATTCAACGGGGCTAACCTCCCTGATTGGAAGGCGTTTTTCAGCAGCAGATTTCGCAGTTGTCAAACCCATATGGCGGGCTCAGATTAATTTGTAAATCGTGGATTTCCAAACAAAAATTATCCAAGCAAAGCAGTTCAGGACCGGAGCACTATGTGACTTGACCAAAAGGGCATGTAAATACAAAAAGCAATCGCTGGTAATTGTAGAAATTGCTAGTAGCAAATTTATTCATCGCATAACACTTTGAAATTAACATTTATACTAAATTTAGATTAGTTTAAAGCATGGTTTAATTCACATTGGTTTCAATTTGTGAGCTGGGGGCTCCTTTCTCCCATCTCCATGGAAAGAGTTGCAATACCCTTTTTCGACCAGAAATGATTTCATAGTTTGAAGGGAAACCCAGATGAATATTCTTAATTTAATCGGTAAGCCATTCCGGCTCACCACATTCCTTATTACTCTCATCCTAATAACACCCCATACTCTTCAATCTGGTGTAACTGGCAAGATCAGCGGAAAGCTAAGATCTGGTGAATCTGGAACTCCTGTTATCGGTGCCTCTATTCAGATCGAGGGAACTAATTTTGGCAGCATTTCTGATAAAAATGGCAAGTTTTATATTCTGAACATTCCTCCAGGTACATACTCGGTCATCATTTCTTATATCGGGCTAGAAACCAGCTTGCTTGGTAATGTTCAGGTGACTGCAGATCTGACAACCTGGCTTGATTTAACCATGAATCCTTCTATCCTGGAAGGCCAGGAGGTTATTGTCAATGCACCCATTGATGCTATAGAAAAAGATCTGGCAGGTACACGATCAGTGGTGACTCAGGAGCAATTCAATTCGCTTCCAATATCGGAAATTTCTCAAGCATTATACCTGCAGTCCGGAGTGGCTGGTTCAGATGCCGACCTCATCGTTCGAGGGGGCCGAGCAAACCAAGTCGCATTTCTAATTGATGGTGTCTATGTGCAGGATCCATTTCTGGGATCGTTTGCAAATGATCTGGGAACCAATGCCATTGATGAACTCACGCTCCTCAGCGGCACCTTCAATGCAGAATATGGCAATGCGATGAGCGGAATAGTGAATATCCTAACTAGAGAGGGCGGTCGCAGTTGGCAGGCAAAACTTGAGAATCGGACAGGCAGTTTTCAGAACCGTGATAAGAACAAATCTGAAGGTACCTTAACGAGCTGGTCTCTGGGTGGTCCGCTGCTGAGTGAGAATCTGAGGCTTTTCGTCTCTGGTCAACATAATGATAAAGACAGTTATCTCCCCTGGGGCTTTAAAAAATCCAGTTCATATACGACAAAATTGACATATACAGGTATATCTAATATAAAACTTAATACTTTATATAGGACTTCATGGAAACGCTGGAAGTATTATCGTCACAGTTGGGCCTACATTCCTGAACAGTATTATCAATATGAGTCATCCCGACAACACATAAGCTTGAACCTCACCCACACCCTCAATCCCCATCTTTTTTATGAATTGAGGATATCACAGTACCATCAGGACTACCGTCAGGGAATCTGGATAGATTCCACCTCCTCCTGGAAAGACAGTAGCGAATATACAGCTTATGGTGACTATGAATGGAACCACGAAGCTGGCAATGGTTATGAGTTTTATGCCCGTCGCAACCCACCAACTTATTTGATCTCGGCGACCAAGACCTTTGACTTGCGCTGGGATGGTATCTGGCAAGTCAATTCGTGGAATGAGCTAAAAGCTGGCTTCCAATACAAGCGGCACAATTTAGTCCTCTCAAATCCATATGATCCAGGCAGGGTTAATTTTTATCGGGATGAATACGATCTGTCCCCCATCGAAACTGCTATTTATTTGCAGGACAAAATTGAATTCCCTTTTCTGGTGATAAATCTGGGTCTACGCTTTGACCAGTTTGATGGGAAGGTTGGGTATCGACTAAATCCTATGTATGAATCTACCAGAACTACAGCTTCTCCTAAAAGTCAGATCAGTCCCAGACTTGGCATCGCCCATCCCATTTCAGATCGTACCAAGATCCATTTTGCTTATGGACATTTTTTTCAGAATCCACCCTATGCCTATTTATACAACCGACTCAATTACGACTTTGCTGTTTCTGCCCCCGTGTTTGGGGATCCAGATATGAAAGCAGAGAAAACCGTAGCCTACGAGGTTGGACTCACTCATCAATTCAGCCCGGCATTTCTCGGACGCTTCAACGCTTTCTACAAGGATGTTACCAATCTTGTGGGTACCCGATATTATGCTCCTTACGCAGAGGATGCACCTGATCGATATGTTGGTTATACCCTGATCATCAATGAGGATTATGCATTTTCAAAAGGAGTTGAGATCAATTTTGAATATGATCTTAGGAAAATGGCCACAGCCAAACTCAGCTATACCTATTCTATCGCAAAAGGTAGTGCATCATACGCAGATGAGCAATATCCAGGGAGCATAGAAACTACCACGCTTTATAATCTTGATTTTGATAGAACCCATGGCTTGAATTTTTATGGATCTGTGCGATCAGGTAAGCATCAGGGAGTGAAAATACTCAACATTTATCCTTTTCAGCGAGCTGATCTAGGATTTGTGATACAGGCCAACACAGGTACGCCCTATACTCCATACGCCCGTGATATTGGACTGGTGGAGATCAATTCATTGCGCATGCCATCTACATATACTATCGATATGATCATGGGTAAACGATTCTCCCTGGCGAGCAAACTCTCTGCACGTGCCTTCCTGGAAATACTCAATTTGACTAACGCTCGGAACGCCATCGGCATTTTCACCAGTTCAGGCGAACCTGATTACACCCTCGTCCCCGGTCACAGCGAAGAATATATGAATAATCCTTCCCACTTTGGACCTCCACGCACCTTTAGGCTGGGTCTAGCACTGGACTGGAGATAATTATGAATAACAAACTATATAGAATAATTACGTTGATCATGGTGCTGCCAATGACCATGATATTTGCAGATGAGAAAGATTTTGATGAGAAGCATAATGCAATTGCCAAATCCATGGACCTTACTGATCGTGCTGCAGGTATCCATAATGCCAGCAATATCAGCCTGTTCTTTGAAAATTATGGAAAATTCTCCCACGATTCTTTCTTGTATGGGGACGCCGGTGAATTTCCCGCCAACAGCAATCACAATTACCTGTACCTTATGAGCGCGATGGTCGGTGTTGCACCTGATGCAGCCTCTGGACGCTCCGCAAATGTGATACAAAGCAGGTATGCAACCAGTACAGATTGGATGCCAGTTGGAGGGTATCATCAGGGTCCAGCTACTGACATTGCCTTTAGTGACAATACAGCAACCTGGCCAAACGCGGAGTGGTTCTTTCAGGACGATGAAGGTGAGGCACTTATCGTATCCACCCAGGATAGCTATTGTGTATATAATGATGCAGGGAATCAAAATGAGGTCCTTGGTATTCAAATTGCCCAAACAGGCTATGCCTTCGGTGTCAGCGATTTTGAAGATATGATTTTTTTCACCTTTGAAGTAACCAACCAATCTGATGTCAGCTATGATAGTGTCTATTTCGGATTGTATCATGATTTTGATATAGGAAATGATCCATACGGAGTGAATGATTATTCAGATGATATGCTGGGATTTGATGCTGCAAATAACTTCATCAAAGTTTCTGATGCTGATCAATCCTCCCTAGAATGGAATGGTGAACCCGGTATGATGGGAATTGTCCTGCTGGAAACACCCCAGCTAAATGGGAACATGGCAGGCATTACCGACATGCACTATGGAATATTTGAAGACAATGATGAAACTCAGATGGCACTTCTCTCCAGCAATTTGGATTATCTCCCTGATGGCATTGACCCTCGCAATTTTTTTAATACAGGCGATTCTCCCGATGCTCATTTTGATGGTGTAAGCGCTATTCCCAGTACAGGGAAGGACATTTTTGGCACCATTTCTTCTGGTCCTTTTGACTTATCACCCACAGACTCACTCACATTTATCATTGGTATTATTGCCGGGATAGATGAAGCGGATTTATACAATAACCTCTATGCAGCTCAAGGTCTATATGCAAATGAATTTGTGGCTCCAAAACCCCCAACTTCACCGGCACTATCCGGTGTGGCTGGACACAATGGAATCACACTTTACTGGACAAACTCGACGGAAGGCGAGATCGATGATGCATCAGGCATCCCTGATTTTGAAGGATATCGCTTATATAAAAGTGTAGACAATGGATTGAGCTGGGATCAAATAGATAGAAATTCTTATCCTGAATCAACTCCAGAAGCAGTCCCCTTTGCTAGTTTTGACCGTGTAAATGGATGGGGTGATGACACGGGTCTCCAATATACCTATGTGGACGACTCCGTAATAAATGGGTTCGAATATTGGTATTCAATCACTGCCTTTGACCATGGAGATGCACTTACTGGGAGTTTGGAAAGTCCTATTGGAAATTCCGTAGATGTGAGCAACACCATTAGTATTATTCCAGCATCTACGCCGGCAGGATATGAGTCTGGGGACATTTCAGATTTGAACCACTATGACGGGAACGCCAACTATACACTCAGCGTAGATCCACTGGCTCCTGAGCAATTGAACAATTTTTCTTATGACCTTCATTTCCTCTATGCCCTTCAAAATGAGATTGGCAATCCAGGGATTTGGGCAACTGTTGATATCACCGACTCAAGTCTTGTACCTACAATACATTTTGGGATTGAGTTCACGGCTGAAGATCAAATAAATATTCTTAACCTTGATACACGGACTTTGTATTGGGCTGGCGATTTAATTCTTGGCGTCCCTTATCCATTTGAGAGTTATTTTACACTTACCTTTCATAGATCGGACACGTTAAACATACCTAGCCCAGGTGACTTGCTCAGCATAAATTTTAGTACAGAACTGCTCCGCTATGATGGTCAGGACACACTTCAGGTGCTTGGTCCCCAACGCTTTGATCCTGGCGCAGATCTGGTCTCCGATGATGGGCTGATATTGAGTCTTGATGCCCAGCCAGTCATTCAGAACATCAGTGTACCTCCTATTCTGGATTTTGAACTTGAGATTGAAGTAGCAGACCTGGAATCAATACAAGATATGGACTTTCAGATAACTATCACTCAATCAGGACATGATACTGAGGGCAATACCTATATAATTCTGAGAACCACAGATGAAAATTCAATCGAGATAGGTGTGGCTGATACACTATACAATGGTTGGGGTATCCAATATAACGGTTGGGCTGCCTGGTTTGGATTTGATCCAGCACATCCACCAGCTCCAGGGACATCCGCGACTTTTTCAACCTTACCACCAATTCGTCCAACTATACAGGACTACTACCAATTTGGAATTATTGATGCAAAAACAAATCCTGATATGCTTGTAAAGGATATGAGCGAGATTCGGGTGGTTCCAAATCCATATATGGCTGGGTCGCTCTGGGAAACTGAACGGGGTAGTTTCGTGAGAGAACCTGTTCGCCAAATACAATTTACAAATTTGCCCGCGGAGTGTGAGATCCATATATTCACACTATCCGGAGATTTGATCAAGACACTGGAACATGATGCTGGCCATGGAACAGAGGCTTGGGATTTACGGGCTGAAGGAGGCAGGGAAATCGTCTCTGGAATTTACCTCTATCAGGTTAAAAGTGCAGGCTTCGAATACTTAAATAGATTTGCGGTGATCAAATGAATCAGAATAATCATATAGCAAAAATCAAGATTATCCTGCTTCTCTCAATACTTGCTGCCAGCTTGAGTGCTCAAAATGCGAATCTGGGCACTGCAGGAGCACAATTTCTCAAGATTCCAATCGGGGCTCGTTCTGCCGCTCTTGGAGGAGCCGTGACAGGCATGTCCATGGATGCAACAGCTCTTTTCTGGAATCCAGCCGGTATCATCCACAATCATACTCACGCCTTACATGTTTCGCACATCCCCTGGATGACCTTTTTTGATGTCAATGCACTGGCCTATACATTGAATCTAAAGGAGCAGGGTGCTATTGGATTTTATGCCCGTACGCTGGGGATGGAGAAGATGGAGATTACCACTGAATATGAGCCGGGTGGAACTGGGGAATTTTTCGATTCCCAGGATCTTGAGATGGGCGTCAGTTATGCTCGCAAGCTCATCGATCAATTCAGTTTTGGAATTACAGCCAAATATATCAGACAGCGCATCTGGAATGAGATAGCCTCAGGTATCGCTTTTGATTTTGGGACCCATTACAATATCGAATTCCAGAATGCCTCCATTGCCATGTCCTTAAGAAATTTTGGACCAGACATTAAAATGGATGGACCAGATTTATTGGTTTTTTATGATGGCTCCGAATATTTCCCGAACCGTTTTATTCCATCCAATAAAAATACTGAGGCGTATCCCCTGCCCTTGATTTTTCAATTTGGAATGGGGCTGGACCTGATTAAAGCACAATTCTTCCATTCCAGGTTAGCTCTGGACGTCATACACTATAATGATAATGATGAGCAAGTTCTGTTAGGATTGGAATCAACCATTGCACAGAGATTTATTCTGCGTGGAGGGTATAGATTTAATCAGACCGAGCAACAGCCAAGTCTGGGAGTAGGGTTACATCAGCGTATTGAAAAAATAGTGATTAAACTAGATTATGCATTTGTAATGCATGAACATTTGGGAGATACCAGATTCCTGTCACTGGATATTATTTTCTGATTTGTTGTAGTTTAGGTAGGGACGTTACATGCCACGTTCCTACCTAAATGCTATCCCCGGGGTTCTGCCAAAACCTTCCGCATCACGGTAAATTCACCAGGATCATGATCGAAAGGGATATAACCCAAGCCTGTACCGCCATGAACCACATCAACCGAACGTTTTTTGCTGTTGAACAATTCCTCAATAACGATTTCTACGGTTTTATCTGGAGAAATTACTTCTATGGTCTCTCCCACCCTAATTTGATTCTTAATCTCAAATTCAAGCAATTGAGCTGACTTTTCCCAGCTTGTCACCATACCCGCATTCTGATGGGTAAAATCCTGTGAAGAAGGGTCCACATAATTCTGGCCATATTCCTGGGGATTCTTGGTATAGAATCCTGAGATATATCCACGATGAGCAATACCAATAAGGTCTTCAAGGTTCTTTGAGTCAAAGGGAATATCAGCCTGCATATCATCAATGGCTTTCCGGTAGGATCTGGCTGTCATAGCTGCATAATAGACAGATTTCGTGCGCCCTTCAATTTTATAGCTAACAATACCTGCATCTCGCATTTGCTGAAGCAGCTCAATGGAACATAGGTCCTTGGCGTTCATCATGTAGGTGCCATGTTCATCTTCTTTCATATCGAAATACTGTCCCGGTCGCTTCGGCTCTTCCAGGAAATAGCCATCTTCAGGAGGGCTGTAGGGAGCATCAATTTGAATGATATCCTGACTCTCCATTTCCAATAGACTTGGAGATTTCTGGCCAAAATTATAGCCCCAGCGACAGGAGTTTGTACACGTTCCCTGATTGGCATCCATATTATTCATATAGTTGGTAATTAGACATCTCCCTGAGTAAGCAATGCAGATGGCACCGTGCACAAAGGCCTCGAGCTCCACATCTGGAACCTTGGCATGGATTTCAGCAATTTCTTTCAGACTTAGTTCCCTGGATAGAATAATCCGCGTGACGCCTTGGTCTCTCCAAAAATCGGCACTGGCCCAATTGGTACAATTTGCCTGGGTTGATAAATGAATATCCAATTGAGGAAATTCTTTGCGGGCGAGGTGGATGAGACCGGGGTCAGACATAATCATGGCATCCGGCTCATATTGAAGCATACGTTCCATCTCATCCATAAAGCCCTTAATTTTTGAATTGTGGGCATAGATGTTCATCGTGAGATAAAGTTTTTTACCTAGATCATGCGTATAAGCGATAGCCTCAACCAAAGATTCTTTTCTGAAATCGTTTTCGCGGGTTCTTAAGGAGTAGCGTGGAACTCCGGCATATACGGCGTCAGCGCCATAGGCGAAGGCGTATTTCAATTTTTCAAAATTACCGGCGGGCAGTAATAATTCCGATGTTGTTTTATTCATAGTGGTATTCACCTTGTTGTAGTTTCATTGCCTTCAAATAAGACATTTTGAGCAGGAGAATGCAAACACATAATTTGATTGATCCATCTCACTTCGAACCGGGAGGTTGGAATGAACTTATAACTCTAGCGAGCAATAAATGAAAAGCGCTCGGACAATCCTTACATCTAAAAGTATTAAAAAAATTTAACCCTTATCAGATTAATTCGAATTGAGGCTCTCATGCTACTCGAGCTAATCTCTCTAAGCTCTAGATATACAACATATTGGGTTCATATATGTGATAACCCCTAATAGTTGTGTGGGTACATCATTCTAGTGGAGTATAACAGAATCCTAACAAATTGATGGTTGACAGGTAAAAACTGCCAGTCTATCTTGCGCCGTAATGGATGAAGAATTATAAGTAAATCTATGGAGTTCGTCTGGGATAAAAATTCCCGAGGAGCCCATTCATCGTGTGATGTCTGTCACAGTCATTACAAATATCGTATGTCCAATAAAAGGAGGAAAACAAGAAGATGAGTAAACGTTATCTATTTACTGTATTGCTCGTTCTGGTAATGGTTCCAGCTCTCGCCCTGGCACAGGGAACGATTTCTGGTTCAGTTACTGACGGTACTACAGGCGACGCCCTTCCAGGCGCAAATGTGATCGTGGATGGCCAGCCATATGGTGGTGCATCAGATCTATCAGGTGCCTTTGTTATTGAAGGTGTCCCAGCCGGTAATTATTCGGTAACAGCTTCAGTCATTGGTTATGAATCAGTGACATTGAGTGCTCAGGTTGCAAGTGGTGTGGCCACAACCTTGAATTTTGCACTCTCAAGCCAGGCTCTCGAAATGAGTGCCCTGGAAGTTTTGGCTTCTCGAGCAGATGCCAACACACCTGTTGCTTATACAAATGTTTCAAAAGAAGAGATGGAAGTACGTCTTGGTTCACAGGATATTCCACTCGTTCTTAACACAACTCCTTCAGTATATGCCACCAACCAGGGTGGTGGTGCTGGTGATGCTCGTATCAACGTGCGTGGATTCAACCAGCGCAATGTTGCCGTTATGATCAACGGTGTTCCTCAGAATGATATGGAGAACGGTTGGGTCTATTGGTCAAACTGGGATGGTGTTGGTGATGCAACATCTTCAATCCAGATGCAACGTGGACTCAGTGCTGTTAACCTGGCTACACCTTCAATTGGTGGAACCATGAACATCATTACTGACCCAACAAAACTTGCCTCTGGTGGTAGCTTCAAACAGGAGGCCGGTTCCGGTTCCTTCCTGAAAACTACCGTTAATTATAATACAGGCCTGATTGGTGACAAAATTGCCTTGAGCGGAACTGTCGTTCGCAAAACTGGCGAAGGAATCGTCGACAAGACGTGGACTGATGCATGGGCTTACTATTTTGGTGGTTCTTACGCAGTTAACTCTGATAACCGTTTTGAGCTATATGCCATCGGTGCACCTCAACGCCATGGTCAGAATCTTTACAAACAGAACGTTATGGCCTATGACCAGGAATTTGCAGAAGAAATTGCCAGAGATGGTGTTGATGATGCTGACTGGGACGCCTATGTAGATAAGTTTACTTTGGATTCTGATGGCTCAGATGCAGGTCGTCTCTTCAACCAGAATGTATCAGATATTAGCCCTGATTATAAAGGTGAACAATACTGGTATATGTACGGTGACCGTACCGTTGAAAGACATGATCCAAATTACTTGAACGAACGGGAAAACTTTTTCCACAAACCTCTGGTTAACTTGAACCATTATCTGAACCTCTCTGAAAAGATGAGACTTTCAACGGTTCTTTATTGGTCAGGTGGTTCCGGTGGTGGTACTGGTACATATGGTAAGATTCCTACTATGGATGCCAACGGCAACCTCGGTGGTGAAAATTACAAATACTACTATGGTGACAGTCCCTGGATAAGAGATTGGAATGCCCTCGTTGCGATGAATTCTGGAAGCGATGATACAGTTTATGTTGACAAGACAGAGCTCGTTCGCACTCATGGTGATGGTAATAACCAATCCGTTGGTATTCTGCGTAATAGTATCAACCGTCAGAGCACCATTGGTGTTATTTCCAAACTGAACTTTGACATGAGTGACATGTTGAAACTTCAGGTTGGTATTGATTGGCGTACCGCTGGTATCGAACATACTCGTGAAGTCCGTGACCTTATGGGTGGCGACTATTACCTGGATGATTCTGATCCAAATGAGAATGGTGGCGATGCATATAAGGTTGGTCTAGGTGATTTTATTGACTATCACAACTTGACTACTGTTGACTGGATTGGTGGATTTGCACAGGCCAGTTATACTGCAGGCTCATTGAATGCCTACGGTATGGCCGGTTTCTCATCTATCAAATATTCCTATCAGGATATGTTTACTACCGAGCAGACAGTCATTGAATCCGATGCTATCGGAGCTATGCAGGTCAAGGGTGGCGGTATGTTCCATCTAGCCGATAACTTCAACGTGTTTGGTAATTTTGGTTATGTTGAAAAACCACCAATCATGGATAATGTCATCTATTATGATGGTACTGTTGCAGCTGATCCTTCAAACGAGCAATTCATGAGTTCAGAACTTGGTGTGAATTTTAAAGCCAAGATGTTTGCCGTTACAGCCAATGTTTACAATACCGATTGGATTGATCGTAACTTGACTAAGGCAGTTACAAGTGGCCAGGGTTCCAGTGGAGATACAGACGTTATTTTCTTAACTGGTGTCAACCAGAACCACAAGGGTCTCGAAGTCGAAGCTTCCGTACAACCCATGAAAATGCTCCGTCTTGATGCATCCCTTAGCTTTGGTTCTTGGGAATTCGGCGATGATGCTGATGGCGATTACCAAAACGAAGCTGGTGAACTCTTAGGTGAGTACAGATACGCACTGAAGGGTCTCAAAGTTGGTGATATGCCACAGACAGCCTATGTTCTTGGTGCTACACTCATGCCTATCAAGGGTTTAAGAGTCCAAGCTCTTTATAGTATTTATGACAACAACTATGCTGACTGGAGTCCTGATAGTCGTCAGATTGATGATGCCGATGATGATGGTGTGATCAGCGAGTCAGAATTAGCTACTGCAGATCGTGTTCAAGTTTGGGATGCTCCAGGCTATTCCAAAATGGATCTGCATATAACCTACGATCTGCCAAAGATCGCTGGATTCAATGCTCAGCTGTTTGGTCACGTTTTCAATGCTCTTGATGCTACTTATGTTCAAGATGCAGTTGATAACAGCCAGTATAATGGTTTCGGCGATGGTGCCAGTCACTCAGCTTCAAGAGCTGAAGTATTCCTGGGAACACCTCGTTTCATGAACTTTGGACTTAAGCTTCATTTCTAGTCTAAACGTTTAGATTTATTAAAAAGGTCCCGGATATCCGGGACCTTTTTTTTGTTCTTTTTTTTACCTGGATATTGGTGGTTTTGTGTAAGGGCGTATTGCAATACACCCTTACTGGGCTTGGCGGGGGTTCAGGGTTTCCCCTTAGTGTGGATTCACCATACCACCTGACTTAAGTCAGGTGTTTCTTCACCAGGTAAAAAAGACCGACAAATATCCCAAGAACGATTCCAGTGGGTGCCAGAAATATTGCGGCTAGAAAGCTGATCACAGCGAGACCCTCTAACAATTGATTCAGTATGATAATGTCACCGATCTGCTGGTTAATCCCATCGAATACATTATGCAATAATGCGAGGACCGGGAAGCTGATGGCGGAAACCGCCAGGAGCGTACCATAGAGTCTGGCTTCACGCCAATGGTGGATCATACTAAAACATATGAACATCAACCCGAGGTAAGACAGACCGATACCTGGGGGATTGTCGCTAATACCAATGATGAGAGCGATAATAATGAGTGTGATTCCCAGGCCAAAAAGTGGGCCGGTCCGGGGCCGGTTAAATTGTGTTTTTAAGTAGCCTACAAATTGATCCATAAGACCCTCCCCACCGTTGATGAATGGTAATAAACCCAGGTGAGGATAAATATCATCACCTGGAACAAGTCAATATGTGATTATTTATTGCGATTAAACATGGATTTGAAGAATTCACCGATGGTCAATTCTTTATAATCTCTGAATTCACCAGCATCGAAATAAACACCCCGACATTCAGGACAACGCTCATAACGAATGTGCTGTTGCCTCTTGTCAGCCTCAGGAATCATGGCAATTTCGCATCTTGGACAAATGGCCTCGGTATTCTGATTCTGTTGTTTACCGACTTCGGGATCACCCATATCGATGACTTCAGATCCTGAGAGTACTTTCAAGTCCTGAAGCTCAAATCTATCGAACCAGATTCCATAGCATTTAGTACAGCGTTCGACCTGAACATGCTCGAACTCAATGCTTTTCATATAGCCTTTACATTTGGGACAACGCATATTTCCTCCCTAACTGGCTTTTTTAACTTTGTCTTTCTTAGCAGATTTTCCACCTGCTGGTTCCAGAGCAAGCTCAATGACATCACAAATTTCATCTACAAACTTGAAATCCATTTCTTTCTTCACTCGATCTGGTAGGTCAACAAGATCAGCTTCATTCTTTTTGGGAAGAATTACCGTAGTTAATCCTGCCCGATTGGCAGCCATAACCTTCTCGCGAATACCACCAATGGGTAATACAGCACCCCTGAGTGTGATCTCACCGGTCATGCCCAGATTACTTTTAACCAAACGCTCGGTAAGTAGGGAAATCATGGCGGTAAAAAGTGTGATACCAGCGGAAGGCCCATCTTTTGGAACCGCTCCTGCCGGGATATGTACGTGGATATCCCATTTCTTATAGAAATCTGGATCGATGTCAAAACGTTCGGCATTTGAGCGAATATATGAATAGACTGCCTGGGCAGATTCCTTCATCACATCACCGAGTTTACCGGTGAGCTTCAAGCCCCCTTTGCCCTCCATTTTCATGGCTTCAATAAACAGAATATCACCACCCACAGCTGTGTAGGCCAGGCCAATAACTATACCGTAGTTGGACATGCGTTCAGCAATTTCACTATGTCGTCTTGGTGGGCCAAGCAATTTGGTAATACTACTCTTGGTAATACGACGAGGTTTTTCATTACCCTCAGCTCTTTCCCGGGCCACCTTGCGACACACATTGGCAATCTGACGCTCAAGATTACGAACACCTGCCTCATAAGTATAACGACCGATAATCTCAGCTATGGCGGTATCCATGAAGGTAATCTGCTCTTCTTCCAGGGCATGTTCAGTGACTTGCTTAGGAATCAAATACGACTTGGCGATGTGGATTTTCTCTTCTTCAATATATCCAGGAAAGTCAATCATCTCCATACGATCACGAAGGGGTCCTGGGATAGGATCCAGCCAGTTTGCCGTGGCAATAAACATGACCTTGGAGAGATCAAAAGTAACCTCGAGGTAGTGATCACTAAAGGAATGGTTTTGCTCTGGATCAAGTACTTCCAGGAGAGCGGAACTTGGATCCCCGCGGAAATCTGTCCCCAGCTTGTCAACCTCATCAAGCATAAATACGGGATTACGCGTTTTTGCCTTTTTCAATCCTTGAATAATGCGACCAGGTAAGGCACCAATATAAGTACGGCGGTGACCCCGTATCTCGGCTTCATCGCGTACACCACCCAGAGAGATACGAATAAATTCTCTACCAAGTGCGTCTGCAATGGATTTACCAAGCGAAGTTTTACCTGTTCCAGGAGGTCCCTGGAAACACAGGATGGGTCCCTTGATGGGTGCATCAGGGCTCTGTTCCATTTTAAGTTTCCGAACTGCCAGGAATTCCAACACTCTGTTCTTGACCCGTTTTAATCCGTAATGGTCTCGATCTAGAATATTCAAGGCTTCTTGAATGTCTACTCTATCTTCAGTTTCGTTGCTCCAGGGTAACTCCACCAACCAATCCAGATAGGTGCGCGAGACCGTATATTCTGGAGATGAAGGGGGAATCCGTTGGAGGCGATCAATTTCTTTGTTGGCTACTTTAAGCGCTTCTTCCGGCATGCCTGCTTCAAGAATTTTCTCTTCAAGTTCCTTGATTTCCAGGGTTTGATCATCTTCGCCCAATTCTTTCTTGATTGCTTTCATCTGCTCTCTCAGAAAGTATTCACGTTGACTCTTGGAAATTTCTTCCTGAACCTCAGTCTGAATTTTCTCGCCAATTTCCTGGCGCTGTATTTCCCGATTGATGAGGACAGTAGCTTTTTTCAGCCGCTCGGTGACATCAGTTTCCTCCAGAATATCCTGCTTCTCGCCATTGGAAAGCTGCATCATGGAAACGGCACGATCCACCAAACGAGCAGGATGTTGGATATTGGAGAGTAGGGAGATATGCTCCTGGGTGATATAGTCGGCGACTTTTGAAAGTTCACGGAAGAGAGTCCGAATATTGGCAGACATGGCGTCGGTTTCAAGATCAGCATCGTAGATTTCTTCGATACCATCAATGCTGGCTTTAAAATACGGATCTGTCTGTGAGTAACTTTTTATGCGGACACGTTCACCACCCTGAACAATGGCGCTCTGGCTGCCATCAGGCATATCCAATATCTTCATGACAGAGGCAGTGGTTCCAACATCAAAAAGATCTCCTACCTCGGGATTCTCCACAGAACCTTCACGTTGGGCTACCACAACAATTGTCTTCTTCCCTGAGGGAAGTTCACGTAAAAGTTTCAATGAGCGTTCTCGGCCGATATAGAGCGGGATAACCTGTTGAGGGAAAAGGACCGTATTGCGCAGGGGCATCACGGGGAAGACGGTTGATGGAATTATATCTGTCATCGTTTACTCCGAATATATTTTTATTGAATTAGAAATCTGAATCGTACTTAAGTGTTTCCTGAACACGCTGTGACTGGAAATGCTTCAATACTTTTAGCACGCGCAAAGTCACACCAAAGTCACCCTGTCTGTCGCGGCCGACTATACTTGGCCATAATCCCGTCTTTAGCTGGGCATCAATGAGCCAATCAAGCAATTTATAGGTTTTGCGGTCCTTATTATTACCATCGATTAATTTGATGGTTTCCAAATATCTGAGGGTGCCTCCTGAGATAATGCTTAAACCACTGGTTCCTGAGATCAGAGTATCCCAGACTTGCATACCGGGAAGGAGATTGCTTTCACCTTCTTGAAGGACTTTGCTTTCTAAATATTTAAGCCCTTTCTTAATCGCACGGTTCTCACGAAATTTTTCCGATTGTCCCAAAGTCCAAATGAGAAATAGGCTGCTCCAATAACAAGAGGAAGTTTCATCGGGTAAGCTGGACCAACCGCCATCTGAATTTTGACGGGCAATTATATCTCTGATCAGCTGCTTGATAATGGGATTACCTTCTAAATGATAGGTTATCGCAAGAAATATAGCCTGGGATTGGTGATGAAGCCTGAGCTGGAGCTCCTGTTCAGCCAGGCTTCGAAGCACCTCACGCATGCCCAGCATGACCTTTTCCTGTTTATAGGTTACTGAAAAGTCAAGCAGCTCATGCAACACTTCCTGCTGTTTCAACAGCTGAAGGGTTTGAATCTGAGCATCACTCAATCCAGAAGTTTTGCCACCCATAGGCCATAAACCATCCGCGTTCTGTTCTGCCAGGAGTTTTCGTCTGGGTTGATGCTTTCTTAAATTCTTTTGCAAGGCTAAAAAATCATCAGAAGATGAATCTTCCAGGATATCAGTTACCAATTGATAGCGAACTGGTAGGGGTGCTGCCTTCAGTAGAACAGGGATAGGATTCTTTTTAAAATTGATCATCCAGGGATATTGGTCAAGATTCTGATTATCAGGCAACATATGGATAAGCTAAGACCAAAATACACTCTAACAAGGTAAACCATGCCTGCTAACGGACATTTCTATTGAGTAAACTCAATTTCTACTCGAGCTGAGGAGTAATTTGTCTTGGCTAATTTTATATTTCAAACATTTGAGGATGATTTTACATCGATTCTGTCAAAAATTGTGAACTTCCCTGGATGTTTGGACAAAAAAAAACCCTGGTGATGAGCCAGGGTCTTGTTCGAGGAGAGTTACGGTCTCAACAGTTGCAGCTACCACCGCAATTGCAATTGCCACCGCATCCACAATTTGACTGTGCTTTAGGTTTCATAATAGTGAAGCCTTCGGCGTTATCGTCTTTGTAGTATTCAACACTGGCACCTTCCAGCTGAGCAAAGCTTGCTGGATCGACCAGAACACGGACGCCTTGAGAATCAAAGACATTGTCTTCGGGATGCTGCTTATTCTCTAGGGCCATTCCGTAGGAACTATTTGAACAACAGCCTGAGTTAGCATAAATGCGAAGGCCACCCTCAGTAGAGAGGTCCTGCTCACTCATGAGAACCTTAATCTTCTCAGCTGCTGTTTCAGTAATTTGGATCATTTTATATTACCCCATTCAAGTCAAGTTAGTGTACAGTTTAAAGATGATTATTTTTGTCCCTTATTGCAAGATATATTTATATCCTAATATGGAGACGTTGATTACTGCTGCAGACTAAATCTCCAAGCACAATAAAAGGTATCAGGATGGGGATCAGGAGGACAGCTCACGCAGGAGGTGATAATACGTGGGTCAATGGTGCTGGCAAATTCTGTGTATTCGACCATTCCTACTGACTTACAGGGGAAGTCTGCGAGACCCTGTCTAGCGCGAGCAACTTGAACCCGACACTCCTGCATTTCAAAAAGGAAGCTATCTTGTGTTTCTTCAATGATCCTCTGTTTGTTCAAGCGTGCATACAGCCTGTAGCCCAAAGCCTTCTTTAAGCCTTCCAACCCGGAGTTTTCACCGATGTTGTGTCGTTTCATGATGCGCTTTGCTTCAATTACTGTAAAGCGTCGCCAGGCTTCTGTATCGCACTCAATAGCGGTATCCATGCCGTGTTTGGATTCGATCGCCTGAAACCACAGGCCATCATGGGCCAACCAATTTTTTGCAAAATCATCCAGCATTCCGATGAGCTGTTCACGAGATAAGTGAGCCAGATCTGACATATTATTCCCCCGTTTTGTGGTTCAGTTAGTGGACGCATCCCTTTTCTGGGTTATCAACCAATGTACCGGTAAGATATGCTGTGATCGCTTCGTCTACACCAGCAATGTCAGTAATCATTGCTTCTATATTGGCTTCCCGGAGATCATCATAGATACGTTTGCCCATGCCCCGCGATATGACTACCTCACAATCTTTTAGGGCTGAGAGAATACTATTATGGGAGTGATTGTGACCACCCTGATGCTCATGAGTTTCCTGATGACTATGATGGGTGAAATTATTTAGCCGATATTCCTTCGACTTAACCTCACCCTCTAACAACTCCGCTATGATAAATCCCTTCGTCCTTCCAAAATGATTCGCAATTGAATGTTCGTCATTTGATGCGATTCCAACTTTCATATCTGACTCTCTCTTTCTATAATTAACTGTCACTAAATATTCTAAAATAAATATAACTGCTTTTTGGCATGTAATAAACATATTGTTTTACTTAGTGTTATTTTTTTACTAATATTTGCTATTATACATGTTTTGTATTCACTACTATGCATTCTTGCAGGTTTTGCTATAAACATGTGTTATACCTGGCTAAGTACATATTATTACTGGCCGTGGTAATTTTGTACATTTTAAGATTCGACTAAGTGTTCGAAGTTTAATTATATGCTGACTGGCACATTATTTGTTATAATTAAGTTTGCGAATAATCATATACTTGAGTGCGGGGAGTATAATGTTTTACACTGAATCACAATCTAGATCAATAATAAAATCAATAATTTGAGTTTACTGAAAGGACTTTATCATGAAAAAAATGCTTATTGTGCTATTAATCTTAACTGTGGGAATGGCATATTCTCAAACAAAAACTGCAAAGTACATTGGCTCAAAAAAATGTAAGATGTGTCACAGCAAGGCCGAAGTTGGATCACAATACTCTATCTGGGAAAAAGGACCTCACGCAGGATCTCTTGAAACCTTGAAGACAGATGCCGCCAAAGCCATCGCTAAAAAGATGGGACTGAAGACTGCTCCAGAACAAACACCAGAATGTCTCACCTGCCATGTGACTGGCTGGGGAACAGAAACCGGTTATCAGCTCGAAGTAGATCCGCTTAATAAAAAAGCAGTTAAGAAAAATAATGATCTCAGTCGTGTGGGTTGTGAATCCTGCCACGGAGCAGGTAGTCTTTACAAATCAAAGAAAACCAAGGCCGCTATTGCTGCCGGTACTATCACAGCTGAATCTGTAGGATTGCTTACCATCAATGAGAAAACTTGTACAGTATGTCACAATTCAGATTCACCCACATACAAGCCCTTTGATTATGCCGTCCGTATCAAGGAAGTTGCTCATCCAGCACCAGAAAAATAGAAGGATTTCCTAATGAGAGTCAGAACGGCTTTTCTTCTTCTTGGAATCATGGCTGGATTGGTATTTGGCCAAACTGCGACGGAGACAGACAGTATTCCTGATAAAATTGAGATCGGAATGCTGGAAAATATTTTTGAGCCAGTGCAATTTGATCACAAACTTCACGCTGATATGACTACCATGGGCGAAGGTTGCAACACCTGCCATCACCATGGGTCTGAAGGCGTTTATGAGCCCTGTGCAGATTGTCACGTGAGTGGAGAAGAAAATGCCTCCATGACCATGCCCACCATAAATGGGGCTTACCATCGAAATTGTCTGAATTGTCACCAGAATTGGACCGGGGATGAAGTATGTAAAACCTGCCATATCCAGAAGAAGTTTCGTTTCAATGTTCGGAAGAGTTTAGATGCGACCGACATTCTGGCTCATCCTCATGAAGAAATAATTGTACCCGAAGTTTTCAATTTTGTCTCACCAGAGAGTGATCAAAACCCGGTTTCATTCCAACACAAAGAGCATGTCGAATTGTATAGATTCAAATGCGAAAATTGTCACCGGCAAACCGATTGCTCAACCTGTCACAACTATACACCTGCTCCCGCAGGCGCTGTAAAATCTCTGGCTGTTCATCATGATCCCTGTAGTAATTGTCATGAAACCGCTAAGGAGGAAGGATGTGGAAGCTGTCATAGCTCCACTCCATCTCAGGGTTTTACGCATGCCAGGACAGGATTCGAGCTAAAACAATTCCATCAGACCCTAAAATGTAATGCCTGCCACGATGGTACAGAGCCCATCGTCGCACTTGATCCTACATGTACAAATTGCCATACAAACTTTGAAGTGGATGAATTTGATCATGCAGCCACTGGGTTGATTCTGAATGAGGATCATATCGAATTTGATTGCTATGAATGCCATACAGACGATCAGTATGATATCACTCCATCATGTATGGAGTGTCATGATGATGATCTGAGCTTTCCCACGGATATACCGGGTGAAAGAATTCAACTAAAATAACATGTATTTGACCAATACCTTGAGAGGGTTATAAACCTTATGCGCCATACCAAAACCTATCTGTTCATCCTGACTCTATTTTTGTTTATTCTGGTGATCCCCGCCCTGGGGCAAGATGATGAATATGAATCCCTTGACAGTGATATGTGTGTTGACTGTCATGAAGAAAGTGAAATGGAAACCATCATCCAGGACGATCTGGATGCCTCCATTCATGAAGGGATAGAATGTCTTGATTGTCACATCTATCATGATACTGAACCTCATACTGAAGAGGCTGAAAATTTTGTGGCAGGATGTGAAGGTTGTCGGGATTGCCATGAAGACGCATCAGATCAATATCAAGGTCATGGACGCTCCATAAAGGGCGAATGTGCGGATATGCCCACCTGTTCTGCCTGTCACGGTGATCACAATGTATTGCCCAGCACGATGTTAAACTCAACAGTCAACCCAGCTAATCTGGCCAATACCTGCGGCAACTGTCATGAGAACATTGATCTCGTTAATCGCTATGATATTCTGGTTGATCATCCAGTTGAGATTTATAATAGTAGTGTTCACGGCAAGGCGACTGGTGAAGGCAATATGAAGGCTGCGTCCTGTGATGACTGCCATTCCTCTGGCGGAACATCCCACGAGATTTATCCCCCAACTAATCCAGAATCATCTATTTATCACCTTAACATTCCTAAAACATGTGGCAAATGTCACCCTGATGAAGCGAAAGATTATTGGGAAGGTATCCACGGAAAATTGGCTGCCCGAGGCATGGCCAACGCACCTGTTTGCACAGATTGTCATGGTGAACATGGTATCATCTCTCCTGATGATCCGCTTTCACCGGTTTCATCACATCGTGTCGCGGCGGCAACTTGCGAGCCCTGTCATGAATCAACAATATTAAACGAGCGCTTAGGGAATCGCGGAGAAGTAAGTAGCTATGTGGATAGTTATCATGGCTTGAAAAGTCAGGCTGGTGATCTTCATGTAGCCAATTGCGAATCCTGTCACGGCGCTCACCGGATATTGCCAAGTACGGATTCTACGTCATCAATTCACCCCTTAAACTTGGCTACCACCTGTGGCGAATGTCATCCCGGCATGAGTGATGAGCTGGCTGCTGTGACCATTCACGGTATTGGGCCTGAAGATCCACGGGCACCTCTGGCGGTTCTCATCGAGAAAATTTACATTCTGCTTATTGCTGTTACTATTGGCGGGATGTTCCTGCATACCGTTCTTGACTACTTAAAACAAGTACGCATGAAAATGAAAGAGCCCTCGGTCAGGCGCATGAGAGGTTTGGAGGTGGTGCAACACACCGCACTGCTACTATCCTTCTTTACTCTGGTGATCTCAGGTTTCTCCCTGCGCTTTAATGAATCCTGGATTGCTGAGTTATTCTTTGGTTGGGAAGGTGGATTCGAGTTCAGAGGTGTGCTTCACAGATATGCCGCTGTATTCATGATTGTAACATCCGTTTGGCATCTGTTATTCCTGTTCACAAAACGTGGAAAACAGTTTGTTAAAGATATGGTCCCCGGTATCCGGGACATCCGTGAGTTCTGGGAAATGATTCTGTACTTCTTTGACTTTAAAAATCATGAGCCTCGATTTGGTCGATTTGCCTATGCAGAAAAGCTAGAATACTGGGCGGGAGTATGGGGCAATATCGTCATGATAGCCACTGGACTGGTTCTCTGGTTTGACAATTTCTTTATTCAGAAATTTTCCAGCGATCTCATCGATGTCTCCCTGGTTATTCATTACTGGGAAGCCTGGTTGGCCACTTTGGCTATTCTTATCTGGCACCTCTATAATACCATCTTCAGACCCAGTGTCGGACCGATGAACACCAGCTGGCTATCAGGTAAAATGCCAAAGCAAATGTTTGAACATGAGCATGGTGGAGCCAGCCCAGATCCAGAACTCAACCCCCCTGATGATGAATAAATAGGTATAGGCCGAAGCAGACAGCTATCTCGTCAAAATCATCAACGCCCTTACTAGAGTTGAGCTTTAGTAAGGGCGTTTCTCTTTATAATGCTGGATTGGGTTCATTCCTCATGAGCTCTTGATTAAGTAGTTCAATAAGCTAAATTCGAGTAATATTCAGCAACTTCGCAGAGGTCCAAATTATAGATCAGTTTATATGGAATCGTCTAACAACACTTCAAGTGAGTGAGAACTGGTGTTGAATCCTGGTCCAGTGGGAAGTTTAATAGAAATTAGCAAATTAATTATACGGCGACATTGCCGCCTAAATCTATGTAATGTATAGAGCGAGGAGTCAAGATGGATGAGAAAGTAGGGTATGAAGTAATGAGGATTGTAGGATCTAGTGCAATTGTTGCAGCCTTCGTCACTTATATACAGAACCGACGCATTGAAAAACTGAAAATGTTCTCTAAGCCTAATGCAAAGTATTACGAGTCTTTAATCGATGGCGTAAATACGCTCCTATCCAACTACAAGCAGATCATTACATCCATCGTTGATATTCAGGAAAAATGTGACACGGGAGACTTTAACACAAGCACTTTGAAGGATTATTCTATAGCTCAAACAGAATATGTAACCTCATTGCGTGCTCATAGGGTTTACTTAGTCCCATTTCTTCCTTTTGGTGATTCAAATGTTTACGCTGGGCTTCAAGATCTACAGGCTATAAGCATGAGACTAGGTTTAATATTCGATCCTGAAGTGGATGATACATCAAGGTCGGAGGATCTCGAGCAATTGAAAATATCCATTAAACGTTTGATTAAGAATTATGAATATTTGAGTGATCGAGCAAATCGCGTAGTACGCGACATGGCTAACGGAAAGCTACGATTTATAGATCAATAATGGCTTACTAGCTCTCCGATTTTTGTTCATAGCGAGAATTAACATCAAATATTACTTTCAGCGCTTTGGGATATGGTACTCTTGTGGTATGATCATTTTCCTCCGACAAGGGCTCATTCATAACAAGTGCTCAGAGCAGTAGCGACCCAGAGGCATTGTCAAGCAGATCTTGACCTTTAGCCGAAAAATCAAGGTGGCCATGAAACAGCAACAACTCCATGCAATCATTATGGAATCATTAGCCTTTGAGCGGGCGGTTTTACCTGCAAATATTGAGATGAAACAAGACATCGACATGAATTGTGGCTCAATCTTATGTGACAAGACTCAGATTCAACAAATTGTAATCAACCTGTGCAACAATGCCAAACATGCTATGGCAGAAAAGGGCGGAACACTAACAGTAGATCTACATCAAGTAAGGACCTCTTTTGGCACCAGCGATACTATACTTGAGGCTCTTGAACTCAAAATAAGTGATACAGGCCACGGGAGGGATGCTGAAACTCTGACAAAAGTTATTGACCCGTTCCTTACTATAAAGGGAGTCGGTGGAACAGGGCTGAGGTTATCGGCTATAAATGGAATTATTGAGTTGATGAATGGTCATATTTCAGTTATCAGCGAAATTGGGGAGGGAACCACATATATTATTCAATTCCCCGTTGGAATAGAACATGAAGAAGTCACTTCTATCCGATCAAAGGTGCAAACACCTTCATCCTTCCAGTGTATTTTGCTTGTTGATGATGAAACCAGCATTCGGGACAGCATACAGAGAATTCTCATCCGGAAAGGATTTACGGTTGACAGTGCAGAGGATGGCAAGCAAGCCCTGGATTTATTCCTAGCAAATTCTGGGAGATACGATCTTATAGTTACCGATTTATCAATGCCCATCATGTCAGGTGCAGATTTGACCGTGGAGATACGCAAACGAGGATTAAAAATTCCCATCATATTATCTACAGGCAACCTTGGAACTGCAGACCAGGAGGGATACAGCAATATTGGTATTGACGTCTGCCTTAAAAAACCCTGGACTGCTGAGGAACTAATTGCTTGTATACGTGAGTTTGGTGCCTAATTATTTAAACTTGCGACCAAGGAACTCTAATAGACATCTCTCAAATGTTTGCCTTCATGACACTTCAATGTACAGGTTCCATGTCCTGGTTCAAGTCCCTCAATCTTCTTTTCACCGTTAATACTGGTGATGTGGGACTGATTCAAATCTATCAGGCCTGGGGAATCGACACTACCATGCGGATTGTGACAGGCTGAGCAGCTATAGCCGGCTCTATCGATATGAAGACTATGGAATTTAAAGCCATCATTACCTGTAATCTTACGCTGGTCGTGACATTTAAAGCATAATTCCTGTTCCTCTATGCTGGCATAGGGAAAGTCACTGTATGGTGCCTTAAGAATGTGGGGTAAACTTGAGCCATGAGGACCCTGAGGACCATAGGGATCGTCGTTTCCATGACAGTCAGAACAGGTGATCAGAGACTGTTCACTCCAACCATCTTTCAAACTTGGGACATGTTGTGATAATCCAATATTTTCGATGGGATGGTAGCTCCGATTTCCCACACTGAGAAGTCGGGCAACATCATTTCCAGAATTTACATTCTGATTTTGACCATGACATTTGTAACATACCTCGTACTCATAATCAACCTGCTCTTTTGGAAAGCCTATCGCATCGACGCCTTCAACAAAAGCCAGACTTCCATCCAATACGGGTGAAATATTTTTCTCAGTAACAGCATGAGGATTATGGCAATCGCCACAACGAACAAAGCGATCGTCAGCCAACCCGAAGTTCCATGGAGAATCACTATCTGAATCATAACCAACGTCTGTGACATTGGGATTAATTCGAATGGGGTGAGTAAATGGTTTCTCGAACACTTCTTCAAGATTTTTTATGCTGGCGATTTCTGTATCTTCATCAGTTCTACCATCATGACAGGTCAGGCAGAGTGTGTTTTCATCGGCCTTGAGTAATTTTGCATTGGTAGGCAGAGTATGGATGGAATGGCATTGTAAACAGGCAACTTCCTCAAGATCAGCATGTAATGGATTCTGGGGATTTCCGTGTGTGGACAATTCCCAATTCTGCATGTGATGGCATTCCATACAAATTTCTGATCCCTGGTTTGATACCCTCAGGAAATGACCCTTTTCATTGTTATGAGGATCATGACAGGTGATACAACCAACCTGATTTTGGCTCGTGAGCATCAGTTCCGAAGATGCATCGGGACGGCTGATCTCTTTCCCTGACTTTGGAAAATTAAAGAGATGCATGTTGTAATTGGCCGGTGCCTGAACTTCAGGAGCAGTCATGTTCACCTGGGGATGTTTCTGGTCTCCTCGATGAGGGAAACTACGCGCCATTGATCCATCATGACAAGAGAGACAATTGCGACTCCCTGGATCCAGGGTGTGAACATGCTCATCCGCAGGATCTATTTCTTTATTTATGTCAAATCTTGGGACTGAGATCTTCCGATACCACAGGGGTTCAACTGCAGTAGCCTTATTGGGCACATGACATGAACGACAAAGTGAGAAATCGACGAGAATGCTATCCAGCATCAACGCATCTTTATTCATCATCAGGTTATGTGGAGTATCAGCAATCTTGCTCTTGTTCTGAAGATCCTCCAATCCTTGACCCCATAAAGACGTTACGAGTATACACAGGACGGGAATAAATTTTATTTTGATCATAACTGCCTCACAAAACGCATCCACACGGAGAAATTTTCATCAAAGATGGTATCGGGTTTACCCTGAGCCTGAACTTCAAGCGCCCAATTGAAATAGTGCATATTCACTTTAATAAATGAATTCAGCCAAAGATAGTCGGGATAGATTTCTGATTGATAACGATACATACTGATCAAATTCAAGCTGCTACCAGAAGACATATGATAGGTGAACCTTGTATTCAGGTGAAGACGTAAATCACTCTCATCTCCCAGCTCACTGACCGTAAGATGATCCAGCGAGGCTCTCAATTTTCTCTTTACATATTTGAATTGAACGTTGTGTGTAATCGCATTGCGCAATGTATCTTCAGAAAAATCAAGATCCGTTCCAAAATGGTTCAACAATCTAAATGTGTTGGCAACTTGAACTTTCTGACCGGGCCACAGATCAACAGTTAGATCTAAACGATGGTCTATATCGTATCTTGGATCTTTGCTCACTTCATCTAATCCAATAAATATTTCACCCTCGGAGTGATCACTTAGACCCACACGTAATTTCCGGTTCTGCATCAGAGGAACCCTTTCCTCTAATTCAAAGCGCATATCAAAACCAGATCCAAAGCGGTAAGATTCTTTATATCCAAACTGCAGGACTCCAAGGGCAGATTTTCTATCTCCGAGACGCCAATGCATTCCGGCGAGATAAGCTCTCCAATGGTATTGGGGATCGCCACTAAGGGGTTTGACCTTGCTTCCCTCGCCAAGCAGCTGAAAGGCGATGGCCTCGCTCTTCTTCCAGCGATAGTCCAGGTCATAGGCTTGTGTGTTGAGATAACTGCCACGATAGGATACTTGTTGATTGTTAACGTGTGCCCAGACAGTGGAACGGTTGGATAATTGATAGTTTACCCGTTGATAAACTCGCCAATAAGCATTTCCACCATAATTATAAACGGAATTAATTGCTGTCCAGTTTAAGCCTTTTACAGGACTGCCGTACCACTGAATGGACATGTTGGATCTGTCGTCGTCCCCGCTTGTAACATTATTACTAATCAAATCTTTCTCACCACGGAAACGGAACTGTAAGCCCAGGAGTTTTTGTTCAAGATGAAGTTTCGCAAATTGGTGATCTATTGTATTGGTGTCTCGCTTGGAATTTCTGAATCCATAAGCAAAAAGTAATCGTCCATTATTGGGGAGAGGGGAATGAAATTGAAGTCCACTGACCTGCTCCTTATGTTGCAGACTATCCTGAGCGATCTGCATGGGATTTCTCAATTGAGAATAGCTGAACATCTCAATAGTAGTTTGACGAAAGGGCTGAAATTGTGCTTTGACCTGAAACTCGGGAATTAATTCCGTCAATTCAAGCTGAGTCGATCCACGGAGGAGACCTCCACCACTAAAACTATAATTAAAATCCAGATAATTAAACTGCTGTTGGATTCCCCAGTTTATACGTTCCATATGGACTAAGTTGTTACCATCTCCAGCAACATTGGAGATCATTCCAACCCGACTCTCAACTCTACCATTACTTGCCATATCAAGGGCGATCGCTTGATTGCCAAGCAGAACCAAGCTGAGAACACCCATCACCATAAATCTTAGGGAGGGTGTTGTCTGTTGTGTAGTATTAAGCTTCATATCCCTGCTCACTATTGTGCGAAATAACGAAATATTTGAACCCTGTTATTATATGGATCAGCAACAAACAATCGCTGCTCTTCATCAATAAACAAATTGCGAGGCATCAAGAACTGACCCTGCCCCGTCCCTGTTTCACCGAAATAGAAAAGCAGGGCACCAGTAGCATCAAACATTTGAATGTTGCCAAAGGCCGCATCACCGATAAAAAGAGTACCATCAACTGCCAGGGCTATGCCCTTGGGAAAAGCAAAACTCCCAGGGACCTGATCATATTCACCAAAACTATTGATAAATTGGAAGTCAGGATCGTATTGTTTGACCTTACGAGCCATTCCATCCAAAACATAGATATTCCCATTGGCAGCATCGACTGCCATGGCAATGGGACTTTGCAAAACACCATGGGAATGTCCACCTTGACCCAATTGAGCGAGATATTCACCTCCAGGTGAAAAAACAAATACCCTATTGGCTGGTGGATCTGCTATTAGTAACCGATTGGAATGGCCATCGTAGCAAAGACCGCCAGGTCTTTGCATGTCGGCATGATTGATTGTCCCCACCAGATTGAATTCATAATCCAGAATGTGAACGGTGCCACCCATTAAATCACTAACAAAAATATTATCTGGTCCTGCAGCAATGGATGTGGGATGTAGAATTTCGGAAAGATGAACTCTTTCACTGTTCACCCATTCCCCTTCTACTTCGTTGTAAATGGAGATATATCCTGCTTCAGACTCAACGATGAGTAAACGTCCCTTCTGATCAACTACCATGTCGGTGGGCTGATTTAAGGTAAATTTACTTTCCGGTCCCACGATCATCCCCAGAAAACGACTAAATAGCCCCTCAGGAGTGTCCTGAGCACCTTCAATGACTTGCTCAAGGGTCAAGTAGGGCTGCGGGATATCAGCTGGGTAATTCACAGCCTCGCTGATCTTGTTGCTTGAAGCACATCCAACAAGTCCAGACATAAAAACCGCTGATATGAGAAATAAAACTGTTAAGTATGGTTTAAAAGACCTGATGACTCTCATCTTAGTATCTCTTTCTCTTAACCGGGTCATGATAGTAATTGTATTTCCAGAGTGTGCTTTCACCATGACAATCAGTACAAAGTGTCAGCTGACTGGGATTACGCAAAAATGATGTGAGGTCATTACCTTCTTCGTTTTCAGAGCCCAGCTTTTGGAATTTCTGTTTGTAAGACCAGGAATGAGGATTGTGACAGGTAAAGCAATCAATATGTCCAACAGTCATACTGGGACCTGCTTCACTAAAGAGTGGGAAGTCCAACCAGTCTCCTGTTCCTCTGGCAGTAGGAGTCAGAATGCCGAACTCACGAGGGTGGCTATAGCCTTCCACAAGTTTTTTTGATGCAATACCATTTTCACTATGGCAGCTGAAGCAATGTTTTTCATTAAAACTCGCACCAGGTGCATCACCCCATTTTGCGAGAATACCATATTGTGTTTCAGCGTTATGCGGAGCATGGCAAAGGCTACAAGCGCTTCGATCTTCCTCGGTCAAATCATGGTCTGAATTTAAAATCGACTCTTGTTCAGGATGGCAATCCAGGCAAAGCTTTGGTTCCGGCCAGTTTGAAATAGTCAGGAATGAATTTCTGTCATCTCCCTTTAAATCAACTGTTTGAGATTTTTCAACTGTCTTACCCCACTTATGCGGATCATGACAGGTATTACAACTCAGTAAAGTTTGACCATCCTTTTTATAACCATGCAGATTGCTCTTTGATTCAAAAGGTACACCAATGGGATGGTTATTATGAACCACTGACGTGGCGAAATGTTGACCATCGTGACAGCGCATGCACAGGACAGTATAAGGATCATCTTCTGTTGATCCTTCCAGGGCGTTCGTATGAGCTCCATGACAGACGGTACACTGACCGTTCAATGTATTCGATTCTCTGAATAGCTGCTGGAAGCCTTCTCGGGCTACACTATGGTCAGAATTAAACATGCTGGATTGTCCGGCGTGACAGCTCACACATAACTGACCCTGGGCATCATCAGGCAAGCGCAAAAAGGAGGTATACTCAGTGCCCTCTTCATTACCCGCATTCACAGCGTATTTGTTTGAGAATTCCCACTGATGCGGATCATGACAGGATTTACATAGTAATTTGTCACCTGCTTTTATTCCCAAAGCAGGAATATTTTTTCTCAGCATAATATTTGATACGGGGTGACCTGCATGTGAAAATGTTTTTTCCTGACCCAGACCATTATCACTATGACAATCGATACAATAGCCATTCTCCCCTGCTTTAGGGTCAATTTCCATAGACCACATATGCTTCGCTTTTCCATTATGACTGACATGGCAAGCGGCACAAGGATCGTTCCCACTAAAATCAGGTCCGATATCACTTGATTTATTCATCAGGGAGCTGGTGAGATCATGATCAGTAAGCTTGATGTTAAAATAGGCTTCATGACATGAGGAACAGAGTTCACTTCGGTCACTTCCCGTCACACCAACCACGGATTCTGTTCCATGAATAGGATGACAGGTCATGCATTCCATACTACCATCTTTACCCCAGAACGTACTTTCTGGCATTGTATTGTCTGGTGATACCTTCACTTTGATGGGGTGATTTCTGTGAGATTTGGCTTGATTGGAGTGGCAATCCAGACAGAGCGCAGAATTCATCTTTGCCATTCGCAGGAAAGGCGCAAGACCACCATTTCGTGTTGGTTTCAGACTATGGGGAGTGTGGCAGGTACCACAATAAATCTTGCCGTCCTTGTCAAGTGGTAGATCTTGAATATTTGCGTGCCTTACATCCATATCCATTTGGTGGTTGCTGGATGCGAAGGTTTGACGAGAATCTTTTACTGTTCCATCGTGACAGGTATAACACATGGCTGCCGTCGGAATACGAGCAGGCATCCCCTGGATCTGGATGGGAGCATCAATATCTGGGAGTAACGATTTCTCTGGATCGATGTTATCGTGCCAGCTTACATGGCAGGTGACACAATCCAGACTCACTTTGCGACCATCAGGGTTGTGTTGCCCAAAGACAAAAGCACTAAACAAACACAAAGCAGCAAAAACGATGATTAATCTTTTTGTGGTGTTCATCATTTGATCTGCCAGACACTTACTTTGCTAGCGAATGACTCTACCACCCACAAACGATCCTGTTTATCTATATAAACTCCCATAGGGGCGGATAAGGCGAGACTTTCACCCTCGCTTGTGGCGATCCCCAAATATTTTCCGGAAATAGAGAAGGCTTGAATCGCACCTGTATAGCCATCAGCCACCCAAACACGTTTTTGTGAATCGAGAGCTACCCCTTTGGGTCTGAATATTTGTCCTTTTTCGACCCCTGGCTTGGCAATGATTTGCGGGTAACGACCGCTTGGTGAAAAGGAGACTACACGTCGGTTGAGGATGTCTCCGATAATGATTCTATTTTCAGGACCAGGAGCCAGGAAGCCAGGATTGATAAATTCGCCAACCTTCTCTCCTCTATTCCCCCAGTAATATTTTTCTTTGAAATCCTTATCCAGAACCGTGATAGTATGATTCAGGCGATCTGTGACAATAAAGTTGTCACCCATATCGGTGACATCTACAGGTTCAGTTTGATGATCTAGCGGGACAATCTGGCTGATTCGTCCATTCAACTCCATTTTCAGAAGACGTGAGCGAGGTGTATCGGCAATCCAGAGATCGCCATTAATCCAGGCAATTCCAACTGCTTTGTAAATAGATTCGCGCTGGGGTTTAATTTCAACCACTTCACCACTGACTTTGAGCTGAACAACTCGATCATTCATACCATCCAGTACAAAGACATCACCTCGATCATTTCCACAGAGATCAGTAGGGAAATTCAAATCCGCTTCAAGGGTCCTGACGTGGGAGAAACTTACTTCCTGAGCAATAAGACTTTGTACCAGGCCAAAACTGGCAACCAGAACAACAATTAGCAGCTTCTTAAATCTCATGAAAGCTCTCGAATTCTCTGATTTACTCAAAAACAGGAGGGAAATAGAATGATTCGTATTTCTCTACCATGCCCACTACTGCTGAATGTCGCATTTCATTTAATCTATCGCCTTTAAAACCCAGATACTCCCATGGGAATGATGCTGATTCTGAATGACAGTTCAAACAGGTCAAAGCTTTATCGCCGACCAGAGCCTCAGCAGCTTTCCTTGCCTTGACTTCATCCACGTATTCCCCGGCATCTACTGAGTTTCGATACGTTAACGCTTGTTCAGAACTGTAGGGTGTGTATAGACGGGTTTTGATATCCCCATCATAAATGACGGGGAGAATTTTACTGATAAAGTTGTCGGAGCCTGAAAGCTTTGCATCAGCATCGCGGACTAACCCGTAGGCACCCTGTCTGGTAATGGAATTATCCACACCAAAGTTATGCCATTCAAATTTAACTGGTCGACCCGGTTTTTCATCGATATGACAGGTCATGCAGGACATATATCTAGAGTGTTGATTATTAAAAGCACGCGTTCTCAGGTCTTTTTCGTGTGGCCATAACGAATGACAGCTCAAACAATTTTCCTGCTGATCCATGGGTAAAAAATAACGTTCAGAGGTCTGATGAAAATGACTCTGACGATTCTCATAACTATCATAATAGCTATTTAGTTGTTCGACATAATTGGGGAATCGCGATTCGGAAAGAACTTCTGCTTCATGTGGGGTATCATGAGAGACCACCGCTTTGATGAGAGTTACTGAAATAAACGTCCCTAGAAGCAGGGCAAAGAGGCCATAGAAGAGTTTCAAGGCTTTTTTCATTTTGAAGCCTCCTCTCTGGCTTTGATTTCTTCAAGCTCAAGGGGATGCTCATGTTCCATCTCTTCTTCGGATAAGGTTCCCTTATACCAGACCTTGTTTGCAGGCCAGATACGAGGATTGAAATGAACATTATAAAAATGCCAGATAATAATGGCTAACAACGCTAACATAGCTTCATCGCTATGGGCGATGTAGGCGATTTGAATTACAATTCCTGGTAAATATTTGCTAAATAGGACTGGGAACCACAAAACGATTCCACTACCTGCCATGATAAACATACCCCAGAATACAGCCCAGTAATCAAACTTCTCAATATATGAGAATCTATGAAACTTTGGACGTTCATCAGACAAAAACAGGAAGTACTTCATGTTCTCTATAATATTCTTACCGTCTCTTCCAGTAGGCAAGAGATGCATTTCTGCCAGGGATGGTCTCTTTTTAATGAGATTATAACCGAGATAAAGGATGTGAAAGCCGAAATCAAGAATCATAACAGCTGCAGCAAACCGGTGAATAATCCGAGCTTTCTCAATACCGCCAGCGGCTGACATGACAACACTCCAAAACTCGCTTTCAGGAAATTTGATGGGAAACCCGGTCAAGACCAGAATGATGAATGGAACAAACATGAAAATATGCTGTAATCGTTGACTGAGGGTAAAACGCGTGTAGTCTTGACTCATTTTTCTTTCCTCCGCATCCATATATCACCAACCCAGCGTCCAAAATCGAGGAAAATGTGTGCAAATAGGAGAGCCATGGTAGCAGCAGTTAATATGATGAATCCCCATTCTACATAGAAAAGGATGGGATTATTTTGAGTGGTAGGTTCTGAGTGAATTGCAGATGCGGCAAACGTACTGGATACACCTGAGTGACAATAACTATTTGCGCTACAAGTTTGCTGAATATTGTTGGGATGAATACTTGAATTAGGGTCTTCTGCAGAAAGATTTAAATGGTTGCGGTGACAATCCATGCAATTTGCAACCTCATTCAGACCGCGTTTTAGAGCCTTGCCGTGAAAATGTCTTTCATATCCTCCAACCTGAGTGAGGTTGACGTCAAATTGTTTCATATGCCCTTGATCAGCATGGCATGATGAACATAGCTCTACGACATTTATGGAAGCCTCGGCAGTCCTATGACCCGAATGGGAGCTCACGTGAAGAATCACACCTGCAAGACCCTCTCCTTCGTGACAGCGAACACAATGTTGACTATTCTCTTGTAACGCTTCATCATTGACAACATTCCGAAATGTATTTGAGTGACAATACTTACAATCGGGCTTAGCCTGATTTTTTTCAACTGAATACTCAGAATTGAAACCATGGGCACTAATGGCATGTGCATCGGTCTGCTCGGTATGTGAGTAACCTGTGAGGGCAAATGGTTTTGTAATGTGACAGGCCTTGCTACATTCAACCTTGGCAACCTCTACTGGATGGGGAAAGACGTTGATATCTGTATGACAATCTCTACAGATGACATTTCTGTGAGTTGAATGACTGTAGGCATTTGCGGTAACCTCGAAACTTCGCAATCCTTCTGAAGGTGTTGCAATACCCATCATTGCCAAACTATGGCATAGATTGCAGTTTTCAGCATCGGCCTGTTGTGCCGGTGCAGAAAGTGCAGTGAGCATCACAAGCAAAAGTACTAATATTGAATGTCTATAGATCGTGGCAGGCATAGCACAAATTCTCTTTTGATAGGCGTAAGAAACGCTGGTTCTCTCCGTCACCCTCGTAAACCACCTGATCGGCTGCGAGGGTCCCCCGGTTATGTGTGTAGTGACAGGTGTTGCATTGAATAAGATTATCCTCGGAAAGGGGCAAGGTTAGCCCAAATTTTTGTTGTGTTTCATAAAAGCGCTTAATCGTCGCTTTTTTGGATAATTCAATATTCTTACCTTGATGATTTTGCTCATGGGAATGGAGAGAGTGGCACTTGTTGCAGGTTGCAGCCATATCCAGCTGCATCTCTCGGGCAATAGTAGGGTGATCATTTTTACTGGGTTGTTTTACATGACACTGTAAACAAGTTGAATTGTCGATACTACCATCAGATTGAATCTGTTTGTGTGGATTCATCTTCTTATAGTCTGCTTTGTCGTGACAATTGTAGCAGAAATCGATCTCTCGTTTATAGGGTCCCCCTCTTAAGAAGGTCCTGTTGGAGCGGTCAATTTTGCAGGCGACCTGGTGACAGGTCAGACATCCCAGGCTACCATTTGAATCCAGCTTAAAGCCCTCTGGGACAGAAATCTGATCCGATTCAGTGTTTACATTGTTAAGGGGGTGGATCAAGGCATTCACTGCGG
>Ga0257118_1000107_pt1 | contig 102113 bp, 105 predicted proteins | sample SI112_150mmetaG_FD_190156 | JGI IMG/M metagenome (GOLD analysis project Ga0257118, IMG submission 190156) | Marine microbial communities from Saanich Inlet, British Columbia, Canada - SI112_150m | ecosystem: Environmental > Aquatic > Marine > Inlet | place: Canada: British Columbia | collected...
AGGGTGATAGTCCCGTAAAGGAAAAAAAGAGAGTCCTTAGAAGTAACCAGAGTATTACCCCTTGGAAATGGGGTGAGAATATGGGGGACATTAACCTCTAAAACTAAATACGTTTCGAGTCCGATAGTAAACAAGTACCGTGAGGGAAAGCTGAAAAGAACCCTTGACAGGGAGTTAAAAGTTCCTGAAATCTAGCAGTTATAGTGTGTCAGGGCTCCAAGGAGTTCTGACGTGCGTTTTGAATAACGTGCCAGGGAGTGTATCTAAGTGGCAAGGATAATCTGTAAAAGAGCATCCAAAGCGAAAGCGATTTTCCGCAGTTTTTTACGAGGGAAGTGGTATGAAAGTGCCTTTAGTCACTTGGATACGACCTGAAACCGGGCGATCTATTCCTGAGTAAGGTGAAGCGGCGGTAAGACGTCGTGGAGGCCTGAAGAGGTTCTACGTACAAGTGTTCTTTTAACTTGGGAATAGGGGTGAAAAGCCAATCGAGCTCGGCTATAGCAGGTTCCTGCCGAAATTGACCTTAGTCAAGTCTCGAGCGAGATTGTTAAGGTTGTAGAGCTACGGATAGGAGATTTAGGCGAGGAAACTTGTCGGTTTTCTGTCCAACTCCAAATGCTTTAACGTTGTAGACCTCGGGAAACAGGGAGTCTTGGGGTAAACTTGACTTCCGAGAGGGGAACAACCCAAACTACAGTTAAGGTCCCTAAATGTCAACTAAGTGATAAAGGGTAAACGGCGTTTGTGATCTTAGACAGCGAGGAGGTTGGCTTAGAAGCAGCCATCCTTTAAAAAGTGCGTAACAGCTTACTCGTTGAGGTCGTGAGCCCGGAAAATTGACGGGTCTAAGTTGACTACCGATACTGTAGACTATGAAAATAGGTGTAGGCAGGCGTTCTTTTAGGGCAGAAGCATCCTTGTAAGAGGGTGTGGACCTGGAAGAAATGAATATCCTGGTGGTAGTAGGATCTTAGTATGGTGAGAATCCATATCATCGTAAGGGCAAGGGTTCCTTGGCAATGCTCGTCAGCCAAGGGTTAGTCGGTCCTAACCTTCCTCGTATCTGAGTAAGGGGAAAGGGAGAGAGGTTAATATTCCTCTACTACTTTAGTATGCGTGGCGACACAAGTTTAATTTCTAACGCTTTTGGATAAGTCAACATATTTTGTCTGATGTGTTAACATGGACAAATCTGAGGAGTATCGTAATGATGAGAATCAGATTAAATCATGGATGAGCAGGCCTATGGTCTGTTTGACTGATTCCTGGAGCCCCTGAAAAAGGAATTGAAAAAGATCTAGAGTAACCGTACCCAGAACCGGCACAGGTGCCCCTAGGTGAGAAGCCTAAGATGTGTGAGTTTAATCCAATTTAGGGAATTCGGCAAATTAGTCCTGTATCTTTGGTATAAGGGATCCCTGCAATCGTATTCGTATGGGTGCGATATCAGGGTGCAATTACAAGGGCGGTCCGACTGTTTAACAAAAACATAACTTTCTGCTAGGCTGTAAAGCTGTGTATAGAAAGTGATATCTGCCCAGTGCCAGTACTTTAAGCTTCGGTTCAACGGGGTGAAGAGCTGGTAAACGGCGGGAGTAACTATAACTCTCTTAAGGTAGCGAAATGCCTTGTCGTTTGATTGACGGCCTGCATGAATGGTATAACGAGATCGCCACTGTCCCAAATTGGAGTCTCCCGAACACTCTATCCTGGTGCAAAGGCCAGGGATTTCCAGTGGGAAGCGAAGACCCCGTGAAACTTTACTGTAGCCTGTCGCTGTGTTGCGATTTGTGTTATATAGTGTAAGTGGGAGCTGTTTGAAGCTAATGACGTCAGTTAGTGGCTTAGGCGCCAATGTAACACCACTTTTCAAAAATTGCAACACTTACCTCCGTATGGAGGGACACCGGTTGGTGGACAGTTTGGCTGGGGTGGCACGCTGTTGAAAAGATATCAATAGCGCCCAATGGTAGACTCATCCGGTTTAGAAATCCGGAGAGGAGTGCAAGGGCATAAGTCTGCCTGATTGGATTTTAAACATAACGAACTTCAAACACGAAAGTGTGGCCTAGCGAACCTCTACACCTTCTTAATGAGGGTTAGAGATGACTGAAAAGTTACTCCGGGGATAACTGAGTTGTCGCGCCCGAGAGTTCATATTCGTTGTTTATTTTAAACACGATAGAATAGATCGACGGCGCGGTTTGCTACTTCGATGTCGGCTCTTCCTATCCTGGCGGTGCAGAAGTTTAACAAGTCTTTTCTTGTTTAACTGTTGGCTGCCAAGGGTGGGGGTGTTCACCCGTTAAAAGGGATCGTGAGCTGGGTTCAGAACGCTGTGAGGCAGTTTGTTTGATATCTACTGGAAATGTTGGGAGTCTGAAAGGAAGGACTTCTTAGTACGAGAGGAACGGAAGTTCGTGGCCTCTGGTCGACCGGTTATCTGATAAGGTACGCCGGGCAGCTACGCCATAAATGATAAGTGCTGAAAGCATCTAAGCACGAAGCAGACCTTGAAAAGAGACTCCTTAGAACACCGCAAGAACAGCGGTTTGATAGAAGTGATGTGTAAGCTCCAAGGCAACGAGGGGTTCAGCATGCACTTACTAACGTTCGCATTTTTTTGCTAAACTACATATGGTTTTCATTAAATTTCCAACCCATTTATGGGTTGGATCTTTTTTCACTTTTTTTCTATCATATTTTTTTACTATAGCTTTAGCTATGTTTTACATATTAATTTTATAACTTAGCGACAGCTATATCAAACAAACTTATTGAACCCAACTTTTAGAATTATAACTTTTTGTCAGAAAAACAAATTAAAATGGTAAAACTTCTTCTAGCATTTCTTTGTAGAATGGTAACCAAAACTTAATTTGGTTTAAATCTGATTTTTTAAACCATTTAAATGAGTTTAATTCATCTTCATTTAATTTTATACCTTGATCTTTTTCAAGTTTGCACAAATAAAATAATGCATAACGAGGTTCGTCATTTGGATGTTGATTATATTCTGGGCCAATGTACTTTGCATAGGCTGGTTTTATTGAACTAACTTCAACTCCAATCTCCTCCATAATTTCTCTTTTTAATCCTTCTTTTTCTTTTTCATTCTCATCTATTCTTCCACCAGGAAAATGCCAAGTGAATTTATAAGATTCTCCCCATTGTACTAAAAGAAATTCTTTTTTATCTTCATCAATAATAATCCCATACTCTCCCACTTTTGTTTTTAGGTGTACCATTTTTCAAAATAATAAGATAATAAAAAATTATAAGTTTTCTTGCTCTTTTTTCATTCTGAACTTTTGAGCGTTTTCTTCGTTAACAAACCTGTACATCTGTCCATTAATTTCTGTTTCTACAACATTGTCCGTGTCCATTAATGGTTCTCCGGTTAATGCATCTTTCGCTAACTGTCCGCCAGATTCTGCTCCTGCCATGAAACCTGCTTCTTCTGGTTCAACTTCTCCATCTTCAACTAATTTTTCACGACCTTCTTCACTGTAAACATCTTCGTTTCTTTCACCGTGTTCCATCTCTTCTTTAATTCCTTCACTTGTTGGTTCGGGAATAATTCCTTGCTCTTCTGCAGGATGTTCAACCTCTTTAGATGTTTCTACAAACTCTTTATTTTCATCTTCATGTTTAACTTCTTCAACAAGTTCTTCTGCTGAAGGTAATTCTTGATGACAACAATCAGGATTTTCTTTTTTTTCAGAACAACAATCTTCTTTTTTAATTTCTTCTTTACAATCACACATTTTTATTCACCTCTATTTTAATTATGATACTTGCTAAGAAATTTAATATCTTTAAAAGAATTGTGGTGTTCTAAGTTTACAAAAATGTTCTTACTAATAACATCACTGTTCCAGCAACTAACGGTACTGTTAAATTGTCATCAAGAGTTTTCTCATTAAAGTCAATTTTAACAACCTCAATAAACATTGCTGCAAGACTTCCTAAGAACGCTTCTGGGATTGGTACGAAAATCACTGCCCCAACAAATCCGGCAACTGCTCCTGCAAGTGTACCCTCTAACAATTTCCTGCCATCACCATTAAAAATATTTTTAACTTTACCAAACTTTGCTCCGTAAAGATGACTTGCAGCATCACCTAAAGCAAGGACCATCATTGCCGCTAAAGCAATATCTTTACTAAACAATTGCATGACTAATAAAACTCCAATAAAATAAAATATCATTCCTCTTCCCGGAAACTTTTTCAAATCTTCTTTTCTTTCATAATGTTTTAAGAAGAAATTGAATATTGGAATGTTTGTTCTTTTACTGATGAAACTAATTAATCCTCCACAGATAATTCCTAAGAAAACTGCAAAAGATGTTAAGATGTTGAAATAATATAGAACAACTAAAGCTATCCCTAACAGTACATGTAGAATTTGTCTTCCAACTTCTTGTTTTGTAAGCATTAACTGTTAATTTTTGTTTGTTTTTTATAAGGATTGTGGGTTTTTCTTCATAATACTTATATACCCGAAAGTTTTTCTTTTTCTTGGTGATATAATATGTTTGATACTTGGTCGTTAGGGATACCTGTCCCTGAAAAATATTGTGCTGAATTGAATAAATTGATTCTTGGTATAGCTGATAAAGAGTTTTCTATTGATAAAGATTTAATGACAAAAATATCTCCAAAAGCAGAATTTCATATAACTTTGGGAGTTTTTCATTCAGGAATGTTTGAATCAAACAAAGGATTGTTTAGACACATACTTTACTTTATTAGTACTCATAGGAAAAAATTTAATGAACTTACAGAATTGTTTAAAGGTGATATTGAAATTACTGGTCTTGGTTATGATAAAAGTAATATTAAATCTTCACAAGTTGTTTGGGCAACTGCAACATCATCTAAGATTGCTATTATTAGAGAAAAGATTCATAATCTGTTAAAGTTTTCTGGTATTGATGAATCTCATTTTAAGTTTACTGATCCCCATATTACTTTATTTATGGAAGTTGGGAAAGGAGATTTACATGGTATCCCTAAACGGAAAAAAGTTGGTTTAAATAAGTACATTGATCAAAATCTTATTACTTTTAATTTTGATTCAGTTTGCATTTATAATGGGCCTAAGATCACGTTTACTTTTGGTAATCGCGGAATTACCGGTAAACCTTCTAATAAGTTTAAAACTTTATTACAGGCAGAAATAAAAGCTAGAAAACCTAAAGCAACTTTTAATTACGGGGCTTTGTTTAAAGCTTATCCCCAAAAAGAGGCTTTGAAAATTAAAAATATTCTAATGAGTGAAGGACCAAAAGGTTTAGCAGCAAATGGTTATAACGTGGCTGAGATTATGAAATTGGTTAGAAAATGATTGATAAAGATTTTTATGGCCATTCAGAGAAAAATATTTAAACAAACTGATAATTAAACTTAAAATGGAAAATATTATTTGGGCATTGATTAGTGTTGTCATGGTATCATTGGTTTCTGTTGTTGCAATTTTACCGTTACTATTAAAAAAGACTTTTTCTAAACAGTCGTTACTTTTCCTGTTAAGCATTTCTGTTGGTGTATTATTAAGTACAGTTTTTATTAGTTTTATTCCAGAAACTATTGAACATGGGTACAGTTTGTTTAGTGCATTATTTATTTTATTAGGTTTTTTGATCATGTTTATTTTGGAAAAGTTTGTGCACTGGCACCATCATAACAAGTGTCAAGGCCCAGACTGTCATGGTCATGCATACAATTTAGCACCATTAAATTTAATTGGGGATGGTGTTCATAATTTCATTGACGGTTTAGTTATTGCAGGGGCTTATGCAGTTAACGTTACTGTGGGAATTGCTGCAACAGTTTCAATCCTATTTCACGAAATACCTCAAGAGATTGCAGATTTCGGAGTATTATTATATTCTGGGTTCTCTAAGAAGAAAGCTTTGTTGTTTAATTTGTTATCAGCTGGTACTGCAATCTTTGGAACTTTGTTAGGTTTTTTCTTAATTAATAAATTGCACGGATTTACTGATTTTATGATTCCGTTCGCTGCAGGAAATTTTTTGTACATTGCAGCATCAAACTTATTACCGCAATTGCATAGGCATTGTAAACTTAAAGATACTTTGTTACATCTGTTTGCGATTTGTATTGGTGTTGGAATTATTGTATTGGTAACTTTGTACGGGCCAGGTCATGGGTAAATATAACCATTTAAAAAGCAATGTTTTATAAACAGGAGTTGTTTCTTAGTCATTAACATAAGATTTAGTGGCTTAAAATAAACTTTTATCAACTATTTCTTAGTAAACGTGAGTGGAACATAAAATAAATGGATTACAAAATTGTTAAGTATTGTCGGCTGTGTCGTAAACGATTCCTAGTCGAAAGGGGACAATCTAGAGTGATCTATTGTGATAAGTGTAAAGATAAAATGTCCGCTGAGAAAAAATAAATTAAGTAAACGGTGAAAACACAATGAAAGGAACAGTAAAATTTTTTAATGCAAGCAAGGGCTTCGGATTTATCCAAGCTGAAGATGGTAACGAGTATTTTGTACATCAAACTGGCTTGAAGGATGGAGTTATGCTTCGTGACAACGATCAAGTAGTATTTGACGTTGAAAATGGCGAAAGAGGACCAAAAGCAATTAACGTATCCTTAGAAGGCAGTGAAGAATAAATTAATTAGTTTTTAATAACTTATTATTCTCACTAGTATTCAAATATTTTTTTTCTTTTTTTTCTTTTCTTCTTAAGTAAAACTTAAATACTTTAAAGTTCGTCTAAGTAGTATGAAACAGTTACTAACTGAACTTAAGCTCAGGGGTTTTTCTAAAAGAACTGTTGAAACTTACATTTATCAAAATCAAAAGTTTCTTGAATTTGTTGGTAAGAAAGAAGTAACTAAAGAGGATATTAAAGAGTATCTTGGTTATTTAATCTCAGATAAAAAGGTTAGAAACACTTCTGTAGCGTTAGCTAAAGCAGCGTTAAAGTTTAATTATGATGAGGTTTTAGGTTTAGGTATTGTAGATTTTAAAACTCCTAAAATATCTCGCCGATTACCAGAAATTCTTACTAAAGATGAAGTTAGATCTTTAATTAACGTTATTAATCATCAGAAAAGTAGGATAATTGTAAAATTATTATACTCTTCTGGAATAAGGTTATCTGAATGTTTAAGTTTAAAGGTTGAAGATATTGACTTTCGTGAGAAGCATGGTTGGGTTAGGAGTGGAAAAGGTGGTAAGGATAGAATTTTTGTTTTATCTGACGATTTAAGAATTGAGTTGAACCAGTATCTTACTAAGAATAAAATTAATATGGGATTAATCTTTAGAGGTAAGAATGGTAAATTAAGTTCTCGTAATGTTCAGAAGATTGTTAAGGAAGCAGCTTTAAGAGCTGGTATAAAAAAAAACATTTCTCCACATAAACTTCGGCACAGTTTTGCAACACACCTTTTGGAATCTGGAACGGATATTAGAATCATTCAGGAACTTCTTGGGCATAGTAATTTACAAACTACCCAGATTTATACTAAAGTTAGTAAGGAACAGTTAAGGAAAGTTAGAAGTCCGTTAGATGATTTATGATATTTTCTTTTTATATTCTTTCATTGCATATCTTGAACCACAGTATCCACAAAGTTCATTTTGCCAACAGCTAAACTTTTCAATTATTTCTTCTGGATTCATGGTTTTTTCCCATTCCTGAAATTTTTCGTTTGAATCATTACTTGCAAACCAACCAAACATATACTGTTTTGCTGACCAGCACAATAAAACTGTTCCTAAACCTCTATAAACTGGATTATCAGAATGAAGTAATGAAGTACCACTTACTAAACATACATTAGCGTCCATTGCTTGTGCAAAATTTTGATAAACTAATTCTGCACCTTTTGTAATTACTTTACGAGCAGAGCTAAGAAAAGAGCTTTCACTAGAAACTATATCTGATAATTCGGTTGTTTGGTTCATTTTAATCTCTTATATAATTCTGCCCATTCTCCAGGGATACCAGTGTTAACATTGTAAATCATTTCTACTTTTTGATCTGGAGCAATTTCTCTAGAAATGAATTCTGCTACAGTTCTTATATTCCTACCAGTGTTATGATTTTCATCGAAAACAATTACTTTTTTACCCATGACTTCTTTTCGTAAATATTCTATCTCTGTCTCGGTTAAACAAGGTTTAGTGTCTTTGTAACCTTTGTGTTCTGATCTAGAAAATCTTACCGGATAGAACTCTAAATTATTTTGATGACTAAGTTCTCTATATCTTAAAATCACATCAAGTCCTGGTCCGGTGCCTCCGTGGCCAACAACAAACATTATTGCTTCTTTGTTGTTGATAATCTCATATAATTTATTTGCTGTTGCTTGAGAGAACTTCGGATTAGATACAACTAAATTAATGTCATCTTGCTGTTGCTTAATTATTCTTTTTAGGATTTTTTCATCTAACTTTTCTCGTAACGCTAATACATTTTCAATAGTGGATGAGTGGTTGTACTGGGAATAAATATCTAATGAGGTAGTGATTCCTTCTTTTAGTAATTCAATATTTTTAGAACTATCTGGTTGTTCTTCTTTATAATCAACAAGTGCACGAATGATTCTTGGTGGATGAAATGCCAAAATGCTATAATCTCTTTTAGATTTAATTTCCTTTTTTAAAATAGTAATTACCTCATTAAAAACGGATTCAAGAGAACCTTCATATATCTGGAATTCTTTTGTTAGTTCAATTCTTTCAAATAAGGATGTATAGGTCATATAATTACTAGAGATTAAGTAGTTTATAAATCTTTTGTTACTTGTGGGTGTCAACAGAAATGTGTTGGTTTTAATAAAGTTTTTGTTATATCTTTTCAAATCATTAACTTCTTTTTTCAATATATTTATAAATTAATTTGTTATACTTAAATATTGGTGATAGTAATATGAAAAAAATCAATTTAAATGGTCAAAATATTCGTTTATTCTTTGATAGAGATTTAGATGGTGTTGTTGCAGCAAGTCTCATCGTTCATTATTCTGGTGCAAATATTGTTAAATTGGTTCCAGCACACGCTCATTATCGTAAGCCACCTAAAGAAGAAGGGATTCTTGATGTCTTTGTTGATTGTAGGTCCGCTAATAGGGACGAAGATATTAGAATTGATCATCATGCTTCTGGAGAAGATAAACAATATTTGGAAAAGGAAGGGATTATTGTTGACCCTACCTTTGATTCTGCTGTTTCCCTAGTAGCTAAATTTTTAAGAATTAAAGTAAATAAGAAAATACTTAATGAAATGGATAAATCAGATAGTGGTAAAAAAAACACTTTTTCAAAATTTAAATTTGGGAATAATACCATCCACAAACTTCTTTTAAACCCAGGATTGACTAAAGAGGATTTCAATGACTTTGAAATTTTTAAAGATAAGGTTTTAGGTTTTATGGAAAGAGGATTTGCAGTTGAAGATTTGAAAAGTCTTTCAAAATATGAACAAATGCTTGAAATAAAGTATAGGGTGGTAATAGACGAAATCAAGAAATCAGAACAATCGCCACTCGTTAAATTTGTTCATTCTCCTGTAAGAGAAGGATTATTTGCCGAAAAGATTTTTAAACTTTCTGGGGAAGATTTTTTTGGAAAAGTTTTACCCTATGTAAATCAACATTATGAAGTGGAGGCGGGTAAAGATAAATTAGGAGTATATGTGGCAGTAGGCTTCAGAAGAGTTAACGAAGAATTTGATGATAAATTAAGAAAAATTTATCTTGATAATCATCCCGAGCCATATCAAATTTTTGTAAAGAGATCTGCAAGTAACACAACGATTGATATTAGTCAATTGATTCAAAGAGCTAAATCTTATTCAGGGATTTCTAATGGTGGTGGTCGTGCAGATGTAGGTGGATTAAATTCATCTAACAAAAGAAAAGCGATTAAAGCATTAAGGTTTATTAATAAGGAGATTAAGAAATTAGTTCCTTAATTTTTATTTTGTGTAACTAACTCTCTACTATTAATTTAGTCTGGTCTAATATTCTTTTAGCTAAATCTAAAATGGGTTGAAATGTTTCTTCTTGTAATGACAATTTTGTAGAATATTGAAACTCTTCTCTAATTTCTATTGCTGTTCGAGGAGAATGTTGTGTTTCTTCAATATTTAAATTACTAACTTGATCTAAATCCTCTTTACTTATATTAATTAAACCATCTTCAATAAAACTATTGATTAAAGCAAAAGTACATTCTTGATTTCTGCTTTCATAACCAAATTTAGTTAATATTGAAAGAAAACAATGATAAATAGTATAAAATAATGTTGAAGAGCACCAATCAGTATATCCTCCTCTTTGAAGATATAATGTGGTTTTAAGATTATGTTCTGCTTTTATTAGATGTTCTTTTGCTTTTCCTAAATTGGTTTCTATTTTAACTAAACCACGATGCTTTTTACTTTCAGATAATTCTCTTTCTGCTTTGTTTAGGCACCAATTAACTTTATTCTTTGCGTGACTCATCATAAACCTCCAAAAAGTTATTTTCTCCTTTAATGAAAATTCCTTTTATCGCGTTAAGTATAACTTTATCTTTTTCTTTAATGTTTAAGATTAAATCTTCTTTTGACTGATAAACTGGATGAACATTTTTAACATTAATTTGGTTCAATTCTTTTATTTCATCTTTTAACTTTTTAAAATTTTTCTGTTCTGTAACAAATAAGACATCAATATCGTTAGGTTCTTTTTTATCTAAAACTGATCCAAAAAGTATAATTAAATCTGCATGTTTTATTTTTTTTAGTTCACTGGCCCATCTTTTTATTTGTGGAGATGAATGTAAAGCTTCTCTTGATAACAATAAATTTATGTAATTCTTAGAATAATCATCATCTAAATTAATTCTGTATATCCTAGCTTTACCAATTTGTTTAGATTTTAAAATAAGTTCTTGTTCTAGTTTTTTTAATATCTTCAAAGTGCCCATAGAAGTAATCTCTAAAACTTTTGCTAAATTATTAGCATTATACATCATCTCAGGACTTTTGACTATTGATAGTATAGTCTGCATTTCATTTTTAGTTATAGTATCCATATTAAACTCACAGTTTATATATATAAACTGCTAGTTTATAAAGTTTTTGTTTACTTTTTGAATACTCTTGTATGAATCTTAATAAAGATTTTATCAATATCTTCTTTAGTTAATTCCTTACATTCTCCCGGTTTTAATTTACCTAAAGTTAATCTGCCTGTAGAAACTCTTTTTAGTGATGATACCCGGAATCCTAATTTTTTAAACATTCTTTTAATAATCTGGTTCTTACCTTCATGGATAGTAACTTCTAAGAATTTTCTATCATACTTTTTAACTTTTGCAGGGGCAGTTTTACCGTCTCTTAAATTAATTCCATCTTTAATTTGTTGAATTTCATTATCGGTTATAGTATCGTTTAATTTCACTTGGTAAGTTTTCTTTACTTGGTTTCTTGGATGCATGACTCGATTTGCAAAGTCACCATCGTTCGTTAATAGTAGAAGTCCAGTAGTATCGAAGTCTAACCTACCAACAGGGAAAACTCGTTCAGGGATGTTAATATATTCCATTACTGTAGGCAAGTTTTCATCTTCCAGAGCCGTTACACATTTCTGCGGTTTGTTTAACATTAAATAGATCCTTCTCGGTCTGTCTATAGGTTGATCGTCAACTGTGATTTCATCTTTAAGTTTAGCTTGATCGCCGATAGTGATTATTTTATTATTAACTTTTACTCTGCCAGCTTTAATCAAATCTTCAGCTTTCCTTCTAGAACAATAGCCTCTGTTTGACAGTATCTTTTGTACACGGTCCATGTTAGTTTAGTATTTAGTGTAGGTTATAAAGGTTTTGTGTTATGGTTAGAATTATTTCAAGTTATTAGAAAAACCTTTAATTAATAATGTTAATAAAATTATAGCTATTCCCCAAGGTATAAAAAAGGCCAATACTTCCTCTTTTGGCAAAGGTTTAAAGAACGTACCTATCAAAAACCTAATTGCTTCAATACATAATAAAACTACTGCAATATAAAATGCTAAGATGGTGCTTCTAATATAATCAAATTTTTCAAGCCAGGGTTTTCTATTTTTCATTTTTTTAATATTCTATTTTAATTTCAGTTCCATCTCTAGAAACGTGGACATAATATGCAGTTGTTTCTTTATCAACAGTTACTTTTTTACCATTTTCACACGAGAAATTATCGAATACATAATGTGATTTATCAGTATCACTAACAGGTTTCCATTCAGCAGTTACTGCGGTATACCAACGGTATTTTATGGTCCCAGAATTGCTTGTTTCCCATCTGGAAACAATCATGTCATCACAATATAACCAGCCGGGAAATTGCCCTTTATATTTTCCTTTATAGCAAGATCTAATATCTCCTTCTACATCCCATATTGAAGTGGTTATTAGTTTGTTTAAAGTTGGCCCTATCATTTTTGGATCAAATGCTGATTCAACTAATGATCGATTGAGAACACCGGATATCGCCGTTGGGCATTCTCGTTTTTCTTCAAGTAATTCAGAAGAATTAATTGGTTTTTCTAATAGTAATTTTATTGGAGAAAGTTCTAATGAATCTAAATTTGCCACCAATAAAATGATCACTAGAATTATAGAAATCCACGGAATAGAATGCTGCCTTACATTTAATCTTTGAATTATAACAACAACTCCTGCAATGGTAAAACCAACGACAATAAATGAAAATAATCCGCTTTGGAATACTGTTTTTGGAAGAAAAAATTCTCCCATTGCCCATATTATATTTGCATAAATTAAAAAGTAAAAAAGAAACCATTTAATTTTAAACTGGGATTTGTGACTTTTCACTATTTGTGTTATAATTGAAACCATAGCTGCAGTAAATAATATGATTAATAAATTGTTAACAAACATTAACTTACTAATTATATAATTAGCTAAAAAAATAGCTACTGTATTAATCGCTCCCCATTTAGCAATCATTATTAATTGGGAACTATTTTTGTTTGTAAATCCACTATAATAAAATCCAAAATAAATCATGGCTACACCCAATATTATTAAAAAAATAGGAAACCCAAAAGCAAATGCAACACTCCCGGAAGAAATTCCCCCTAAAAAAACTAAAGGGATAAATGATGAGAACGCTCCAATTACAAGAAGAACCCCTAGTACTCCTAAAATAAAACGAAATAACCCCATTTTCTCTTATAATCTTCTTTGATATATAAACTTTTTTTCTTTTAATAACATAAAACAAAGTAAATCTTTTATAATACCGATAATACTCACATATAATATGAGACAAAAGATAAAAGTTCCGTTCTTACTTCGGTTAAAGGTTTATTCTGCATTACTGTTTACTTTAATATCCTTTTTAGGGTTATACTATTCAATTTATTACTATTTCGACATTGTTATCTTTATCGCTTCATTGATACCTTTATTTATTATATTTTTTAAAAAATCTAAGTTGCCAGGGATTAAGTTAAAAAAGAAAGATCATCCTAAACTGTTTGATTTGTTTGAAGAAGTTGCTCAAGTAACTAAAACTTCATTACCAAAAGAAGTTTATTTAACTCCAGATAGTGGAATATTTGTTACGGGAGCATTTACAAAAAAAATATCTATTGGCATTGCAGCACTTAGAGAACTTTCTGTTGACGAATTTAAAGCGATCGTAGCACACGAGTTTGGCCATTTTTATGGGAATGATACTATTGTGGGAGGTTTTTTTCAAAGGGTAGGAAGATCATTAGAAATGAGTTCACATTTTGGAAAGAAGGTCTGGGACGCTATACCAATATTAAATGTTGCAATTATAGGAGTTGTAATCATGGTTTTCTTTAAAATTTATAGTTATATTTTTCATATTGTAAATTTTACTTATTCCCGCCAGATAGAATATCGAGCAGATTATGTTGCTGCACAAGTTGCAGGAAATAACAATTTTCGTAACGGTTTACTGAAATATGTAGCTTTCTCTAAGTTCTTTAATGTGGTTGCTTATAACAGAATAATTAATTTGCTTTCAAAAAATAAAGCTTACGTAAACGTTTATGATGTTATGCATAAACAATACTTAAAACAAGATATCAAAAAAAATACAAAAATCATTTTAGAAACTAGTATTTGGAACTTATTTTCAACACATCCACCGTTAAAAAGTAGGATTAATGCTATTGAAGAAACAAAAATAATGAACTCGTCTGGAGAAGCGATTACTTTATTTAACGATTTTAAAAAGCTTGAAGAGAAGATGACTGGAACCATTTCTCATCAGGTTTATGATCATATAAAGATAAAACATGAATATGATGAAGCTGTAAAAAGAATGGGTAAGTGTCGTTACTGTCAAAAACAGTTTAATAAGTTAGACAAATTGTTAAAACATGAAAATGATTGTAAAAAAAGTAATGATGTAGTAAAAGAAGTCAGTTATCATGTTTGCAAAAAGTGTAATCATAAAGTTGATGATCAGGATAATAAATGCAAAAACTGTAAAGCGTTTTTAGCTGTAGATGGTGCTGTTAAGATTGTTAAAGAAAAAATATAGATAGTACCCACTGGACATGAGAAAACAATGATAGTTTTCTGGGGGTTATTCGACAAAAATGTCTCACAACCCACTGGACAACTGCGGACAAACTATATAAATAAGTTTATATTTTAATAATATATGAAAAAAGAGATTATTTTTTTAAATCAAGAAAGCATAAAAAATAAAATCTACACCATTCGCGGAGTACAAGTAATGGTTGACAGTGATTTAGCAGAACTTTACGAAGTTGAAACAAGAGTCTTAAACCAAGCAGTAAGAAGGAATATTAACCGTTTCCCTGAAAATTTCATGTTTCAATTGAGTAATGAAGAGTTTGAAGATTGGAAATCACAACTTGTGATGTCCAATTTTGTTAAAATGGGGCTTAGAAAAAACCCTTTAGTTTTTACTGAGCAAGGTGTCGCTATGCTTTCTGGTGCTTTAAAGAGTGATACTGCTGTAAAGATAAGTATACAAATCATAAATGCTTTTGTTGCTATGCGAAAGCTACTTGCTCCAACTGTTTCTTTACAATCAAAGAATCTAAACTTAATTATTATCTGTTAAAACAATTAAGGAAAATGAAGTAATATTTATAACAAGCAAGTTACTTCTAGATTATATGGACTCTGGTTTAATTATTAAGAAGCAATGGTTAGATTTAATTCTTGAAGGTAAAAAAATTTGGGAACTAAGAGGTTCAAGAACAAAAAAACGAGAAATAATTTCTTTGATTGAAAGCGGTTCTGGAGAAATTAAAGGAAGTTGTAAACTTGTTAATTGCATTGGTCCATTAACAGAAAAACAGTTTAATGATAACAAAGAAAAACATCAGAGTCTATCCTTACAGCCCCCTTACAAAAAAACTTATGCATGGGTTTTATCTGAACCAAAACGTTTTGAGAAAGGAATAAAATATATTCATCCTCAAGGTGCTATAATCTGGGTAAATCTTGACTGATTAATTTCTGCCTCAGATATATCTTGTGATATTAAGTACATCTGCGATTAATCATTTTTTTTCAGTTTTTTCCCAGTTAAATTTATAATATCCCTCCCATTTCACTCATTAAGTGGTGCTAGTTTTGTTAAATCTTTAGTGGGGTCTAATAATGGTGCAAACATACGGGAACATTCTATATCAAGAATTTAAAATTCGCGGTTTTATTAGTGAGTTTTCTATAAAAAGCCCTCCTGCTAGCAATGTTAGGATGTTAGATGATATTTTATCCGATATGAACATAACTAAATGTACAATTAGAGACGTTGAGACGAGTAATCCCGGGGCAATTCTTCATTTGGAATATTTATTACAATCTCAACATAACATTAATTTTGGGCTGTGTGATTTTTTTAAAGTATGGAGAAATAAAGAAGGATGGCAATATGGGTGTATGTTTGATAAAGGAAAAAACAAAAGAATTCAAGTTTATTGTTATGGTTCAGTGTTTAAATGTGAACGTGTAGATGAATACAAATCAAAAGTAGGGGTGCTACCTAATGAAAAGAGATGAAACGTGTTTATTTGATTTAGTTGATAAAATAAGGGTTACTTGGGAAATCACTCGTCAGTGTAATTATAACTGCGATCATTGTTGTACTGATGCAGTAAATGAATCAAAAGAAGAACTACCAACTAAAAGAGTGTTAGAAGTGATTGATGAAATGGATCAATTAGGAGTAGCAGCAATATATTTTAGTGGGGGAGAACCATTAAAAAGAAAAGACATATTAGAAATTCTTCAATATGCTTCTTCAAAGGAAAACATAAAACGAATAAACTTAGCTACTAATGGTAGTCTTATCACTAATGATACGGCTAAAATACTTGCCAATCTTAATCTTGAATCAGTATTGATTAGTCTTGATGGCCATACAGAAGAAATAAATAATTCGATAAGAGGCATTAAAACCGCTTATAATGATGCATTAAATGGAATTGAATTGCTATCAAGAGAAGGAGTTAATGTAAGAGTAGGCGCAGTAATCTGGAAAGAAAATATAAATTTCTTGGAAGAGATCACACAACTTGCTATTGATAAAAATGCATACCAAATATTTTTTAATTGGTTAGTAAAAGTAGGAAGATGTAATGATAATCCTGCCATACTTGTTAATGAATCACATTATCTAGAAACGTCAAAAAGAATTATGGCTCTTAAAGAGAAGTATGCAGACCAAATTAAAGTTGGTTATCATAGATTCAAGACAATTTATCCTGGTTTCCCTAATTGTGAAGGTGGAAAAAAAATATATCACATAACTGCTAAAGGAGAAATAGGGCCTTGTTCTTGGGTTATTAAAGGAGACAAAACTATGCAATCTAAGAATAGTTTGTTCGATTTTTCTTTAGCAGAACTTATGGAAAACTCAGAGATAAAAAGATTTAAGGAGTTAGTTCAACAAAGGGAAGAAAAATGGGGGATTGGTTGTCCAGCAATGTGTCTTTCAGAAAATAATAATTACTTCTCATATGATCCTTTATTAGATGGGGTGGGAAAATTTGTTAAGAAATGAAAGAATAAGGAAAAGATTCTTTGGCACCTCAGAAATTTCGCCAGTAGTAATATTAACACCAATTACTGCTTTATATGATATTTTTGAATCCTATCCAAAAGTTAACGAAACAAAAGGTTGGTGGCAACAAAAAGAGGTTGTTCTTAATAAGAAAAAAACTTCGCTGATAAAAATTCCTCAAGGAAATTCTGTTATTGATGTTATCGAATCATTAGATGAGATAGAAAAAGTTATATTTATGGGATACGCTGGAGGGCTTTCAAATAATGTAGATATTGGAAATATTTTATGTCCTCACACAGCTTTATTTGAAAATTTATCTGGATATAGAACAAATACCCAGAATTTTAATGGCTATAATGTAAATGAAGGAAAAGTAATGTTAACTAATAGTTTTTTTGAGCAGGATCAACAGTTTATTGATATGGCCAAATCCAATAACGTGGTTGGCGTTGACATGGAAACCTATTTAGTATATTCTAGATGTAACGCTAAGAATATTCTCGTTGATTCGTTTTTAATTGTAACCGATCTTATAGACAAAAAACAATTTTATATGACCACTGATGAAGACTTATCGTTAGTTGATAAATCTTACAAACCCTTAGAAGAGCTTGTTATAAATGCAATCTGAATATTATTTTAATGGCATTGAAAAAGAACGATTATTTAATCTTTTATTAGATAAAAATACTGATGCAATGTTAGGATACAATTTAGATCCCAAACAATTCAAAACTTTAATGACAAAACCAGATTATTTTGAAAAAATTATTGGTAAACTGAATAATTACTATTATGAAAATCTTCCTGAAAAAAAAGTAATGTCATTGTTGTTAGAAAACGATTCCAGATCTGTTTCGGCTTTTTCTATCTTAGCTATGACTTATTTTATGTCTGAATTTGCTCCAAGAATTCCTTACGAGACAAAAAAATTAACTTACAGAGAAAACATGGAAAGTTTTACTTCTGATCATGTGAACGATGTAAGAAAAATCGTTTTTCCTATAACTGAAGGAAACGTCTTAATAAAACCTAACTTAGTTTCTGTTTATCCCTACCCTGAAACTACAGATAAACAAACTTTAGAATACGTAGTAAAAAAAACTCGTGAGAATAATAAAAGTGGAAAAATTTTTGTTGCTGATGGGCCTTCATTATTTTTTTCTAGTGACCTTGTTTTCCAAGATCCAGAACTAATAGAAATTGTGAAAAAATATGGTGCAGAATTACTCGACCTAAACAGTTCTAGATTTGTTAAATATAATGTCCATACTGATGATAATCCTGCTGATGATTTGTACTTGCCAGAAGAGATTTTTGATATTGATTTTGTTGTTAATCTTACAAACTTTAAAGAACACAATTCAGTAGGAATATCTGGCGCAGTAAAGAATCATTTAGGGTTAGTTGCCCCTTTTCAAAGATTAAGAAGTCATAGAGAAGGTAAAATCGCTGAGCTAATATCTTTAGTTTATACTTCACTTCAGGCAAATTTTAACATTATAGATTCACGAAGTATTATGAAAAAAGCGCAACAAAAGCTGTACGGTGGCTACGAAGTTGACGGTGATGGTTTTTTTTACGGACCAGATGCAGTTCATATAGATAACGAAGCAAAAATAATTTTCTTGGAGGAAAAATGAAAACCTACACATTTTTTGACCAAATCCAGAATCACAAAGAGTATGCAGCAAGAGAAGTAGAATTAATTTCATCGCCTACTATAGAAAACATTGAGCTAATCTCTCTTTGTAATTTAGAATGTAAAATGTGTGTTGTTCCACCAGAACGTTCACAAAGAATGATTAGTCTTGAACAAGTTATAGATATTACCGAGAAGAACATAGATCTTCTTAAAGGAGAATATGTGTGGTTACATCATTTTGGAGAACCACTAATGCATCCACAATTAATTGATATTATTAATTATTTAAGTGAAGCAGGTATAAATCCCCGGTTATCTACAAATGGAACACTTTTAACTTATGAAACAAGTAAAAATCTTATTCTCTCAGGATTGAAAGAAATAGTTTTTTCCCTGGATGGGGTAAATAAAGAGTCCTATGAGCAGTTAAGAAAGGGCGGAAATTTTAACCAAGTCAGAGAAAATATCCGTGACTTTTTAGAAATCAAAGATTCATTAAATTCACAAGAACCTATCACCCAAATACAATTTGTGAATATTTATAACTCTAAAGAAGAGGCACAACAATTTATTGATTATTGGTCAGAGACGTCTGTGAATTGGATTAATATAAAAACTCCTTCTACTAGGGCACACCAGGTAGTTGATGAAAAAATTAAGAAAAGCATCTTAAAAGCTTACCCAAAAGAGGATCCACTCAAAAAAGATTTTCCTTGCTACTGGCTTTGGAGCTCATTGGTAATATTAAGTGACGGAAACGTTGTTCCTTGTTGTACTGACCTTTCTGGAATTAATGTTTTGGGAAATGTTTTTGAAGATACGCTTTCAGACATATGGAGTGGCGCAAGAGCTAAATCATTAAGACAAGATCAGATTTCGGGAGAATATAATCTTTCTCCAATTTGCCAACAATGTCCAGAAATTAAAGGGTATTCTTGTTCTTTTGAAGAGAAGAAAAATGAAGAATCAATGATAGCACATTATAAAAAAAGGCAATTGAAACATGGCCACCACCTACTAATTAAAAATGGATGAAAAAACAATTAATTTTGGTGAAATAACTCCGGAACAATTTACATTTGGTAAAGATATAGTTCTTTATAACAGATTTACCGGGGTAAAATTGTTTACAACAGTAAATACTATTAATGATATCCCTCATGAAGAAATATATAAACTAAAACTTGGAGAAGTAAATGTTGAACTTCCTTCTATAAAGAAATTTCGTGTTGAATTAACATTACAATGTAATAGTGATTGTGATTATTGTCTTGTTTATAAAAATGAGATCCCTCAGATTGGTAACTCAATGAATATGAAGACCGCATTAAAAATTGCTAAAAAGTTCAATAAAGAAGTAGAAAACGGGTCATTTATGATTATTGGGGGAGAACCTTTCATGAACAGAGAAGTGTTAGAGTTTTTAGTTGATTACGTTCAAGGAAATATCAGTGTTTTTACCAATGGGACACTTATTGACAAAAGAATTGCAAAACTTCTTTCAAAACCTAACATAACTACTTTAGTTTCGTTTGACGGATGGGAAGAACTGAATTTTCATAGAAAAGGAAAAGATGGCCACCCTGTATTTCAAGAAAGTATTAAGGGATACAAAAACTTATTAGAAGCTGGAGCCAAGACAGGAATTAATTGTTTGGTTACAGATAGTAACGTAGATTATATGTTGGAAATCATACATCACTTTCACAAAAATTTTGGGGCTCAATCGTTTGGATTAAGTATCCCCCACTATACTAAAATTAATCCCTTTTCGGTTGACATTGAGAAATATACTTTTAATATGATGAAAATATTTGATTATGCCAAGAAAGAAGGGATTTATGTTGACCAAATTGCAAAAAAACTTGATGCAATAGTAAATGAGAAGTTTAGACATCATGCATGTAAAATAGTGGGAGAACAACTAACTTTCTATCCCGACGGGACTCAAACTCTTTGTACAAAGTTGGATACAGTAGAAAAATTTAAAGGTAAAGACTTACCTTATTTCGATTCAAAATTACCTCTCTATGATAAAGAATGTCAAGAATGTAGTACCCTCCTTACTTGTGGAGGAGGATGTTTTTGGGATTCCCATTTTGATGTGTCTGGAAAAGATCAGCGAGATTGTTATTTTAATAGAAAAATGTTGGAGAAAATTTTATTTGATATCGGAGGACATGTTCCAAAAGAGATTATAATTGATAATAATTCTCTGAAAGAAGTTTATAAAAATATGTTGAGGAAATGATATGGTAAAAATTATATTGATCAGGCATGCCGATTATGTAACAGAAAGTTCTCCTTCATTTTTAGGTATAAGTAACAATAATTCTCTTACTAAGAAAGGCATTACTCAAGCAACTCTACTTGCAACTTACTTAAAGAAAAATTATCCTACCCTTCAACAAATAACTTCTAGTGACTTGAAAAGGTCTTTACAGACAGCATCAATTATTGCTTCCAAATTTGGTTCGGAAGTATTGGTAGATGAAACATTTAGAGAAATCAATTTTGGGATATTTGAAGGTCTTACAATGGAAGAGGCAGAAGATACTTATCCAAAAACATTCCAAGAAAGGCAAAATGACAAAATAAATTTTGTTGTGCCAGAGGGTGAAAGTTACAAAGATGTTTATGAACGGATTCATCCTGCTTTTAACAAGATTATTCAATTAAAAAGTGATGATGTTGTTGCTATTATAACGCATGCTACTGTGATAAAGATTCTGTCAATGTTTTATTTAAATATGCGGCAAGAAGAAGTAGATAAGATACATTATAATCATTGTAGCTTATCTGTTATAGATTTTAATTGTGATAAAGAGTATTTTATTAATAAATATAATTATTTAGATTTTTTAGGTGATACTAAATGAATATCTTACTTGCTAATCCGGTTGTTGTTAACCAAAATTCTCATCCCCCGTTAGGACTTTTGTATCTCGCAGCTTCACTTGAAATGAAACATTCTGTTTTTATGTATGATCCTGATTCCTCAGATTATAATTTATTTGATAAATTAATTAACGAGAATAACATTGATTTAGTTGGTTTTTATTCCACTTCGAGCCAGCGTAACGAACTTTTTAGACTAATCGAACATACAAAAGGGTTGGATAAAAACATAAAAGTTTTGGTGGGGGGAGCGCATGCTTCTTCAATACCAAACGATATTTTATCCCATTCCTGTGCTGATTATGTTATCGTTGGCGAAGGCGAGTATATTGTCCCTGAACTTATTGAGAAAATAGAAGATTCTAGAATCTCCTCTCCCACTCTGTTTGATACTGGAGTTATGTTATCAGAAAAAGTAATCCGAGCTAACAGAATTTCTAATCCTAGTTTGTTAAATTCTCCTCTTAGATCGTTAGTTGACATGGAAAAATATACCACAAAAGGATTTAATCGTATAAGGGGGATAGAACTAAAAGGTACTTCTATCATGGCTACTCGGGGATGTCCCTATACTTGTTCATTTTGTAGCAGTGATTCAGTATTTGGAAATAAAGTCTCTTACAGGCCTCCAGAAGATATAATCAGAGAGATGGAAACTCTAAAAAGTGAGTATGGTGTAGAAGGTTTTTTCTTTCTTGATGATACTCTTACAGTAAATAAAAATTATTTTAAGTACTTTTTAGAGAATCTTATTAGCGCGAAACTAGATGTAAGTTGGGCTGTTCAATCCAGAGTTGGTGCTTTTAATAAAGAAATTGTCTATTTACTTGAGAAATCAGGGTGTGTTCAAGTAGAATTTGGGATAGAATCGGGTTCTGAAAGAATGCTAAATTTAATGAATAAAAAACAAACAATAGAACAAGTAGTAAATACATTTGATACATTATCTGATTCTAGTATCAGGACTTTTGGCAACTTTATGTTTGATTATCCTACCGAAACAAAGGAGGATATTGATAAAACTATAGAACTTTTACGTCAAATAAGTCCCGATATTTACGGTCTTTGGCAATGCACTCCATATCCGGGAACGAGAGTTTTTGAACAGGCTAAAACAGAAAATCTTCTTAAATATACTGGGGAAGAATTATACGATTTATTTGATATGATGTGGACAAAAAGAGTTAGTGATTTTTGTGGATATTTCAAAACAAGTGAGCAAATATTTGACTATACAAAAAGGAAGATTATCGAATTTGGACTTGATGAGAAAATGTATGAAGGAAATTGGACAATACTTAATCAAGGTGAAAAAAATGGATCATAAAGTGTGTTGTATAGGTCAAGGGATTATTGATTATGTAATTCTTTCTTCAGAATTAGATAAAAAAATTAAACTAGAAAAGAATAATGAATTAGGAATGTTAGAACTAGAAGAACTGATTTCTACTCTATCAGATAATGTTATTTATTCGGATATTGGAGGGGCGGTATTAAACACTTCAATTGATATGGCATTTTTAGGATTAAGAAATGATCTTGTTTTAAACGTAGGTAATAAAGACGTTCCTTTCTTTCGAGAAAGACTTAGTAATGTTCCAAATAGTGTTCCTATTTTACAGACTGGTCAATCTAGTGGCAAAGTTGTTACTTTTGTCCCAAAAGAAAGAGAACTTTCTCAATTAAGTTATACTAATGCTTTTAATTATGGAACCGCTAATGAGATTACTCTCGATGAAAAGGTAAAAAAATCAATTAAAGAATCTTCTTTAATGTATACTACATTTTATTTGTTTCATGAAAACGCTCTTGAAAAAAATGAAAAGTTGCTTCAATTTGCAAAAGATAATTCTAAACTGGTTGCTATAGATGCGGGTGGTTGTAAAAACTTCGGTGATATTAACGATTTATTGTATTTAATTGACAAATATGTGGATATACTTTTTGTTAATGAAGCAGAATCAAGAATATTACAAATTGAAAGAAACCTTGATACTTTGATAAATAATGGTAAAATGGTTGTACAGAAACAAGGAGACAAAGGTTCTTTAATTATAACAACCAAAAGTCAATTATATGTTCCTGCACCTAAAATTAAAGTGGTGAATACGCTTGGCGCTGGAGATGCTTACTCTGCAGGATTTTTATTAGGGATATTGAAAAATAAATCACTTTATGATTGTGGTATTTTAGGTACAAAAGCTGCAGGGTATGTTATTAAAACAAAAAATCTAAGGTTGGATAGTCCTTTAACCATATGAAATAAGTAAGGTATTTTATTTATTCTTGGAAAACAAACTATTTCATTTCTTCACGTAAACTTTAAATAATCCAAAGGTTCTCAGTGATTATAAATGATCCATACACGTTTGGAAAGGGATTGTATTCCTTGTTAGTAACTTTAACTTCTTTTTCTTAGTTAGAACAATAATTCAATGTGGTGATTGTATTCCTTGGCCGCAAACTCATTTTCACCTGTATTAATTCTATAACCAAGCACGACGCGATGAAGCAATTCTTTGGAGGTGAACTAAAATGGATAAAACAATAGATAATTTGCTCCAACATAAAGTTTCTAAGAAGGAACTAAACGATCAGGGTTTAAGTTTTAATGATCTTGGAATTAATTTGCGTTTAGAAAAATCTAAATCTGTTTATTTTGATAATAATTGTATTGTTATTGAAATGAAGAATGGTACTTACTTAAACGCAAAAGATATGGCAAAATATGTTTCTAAGAGAAAGGGTACATGTACCTATTCAGAAAGTGAGTGGAGATATGATGGAGTTGTAGGTTGGATTAGAAATAGTAATTCAATGCGGGACGCACCTTAACTTTTTTTTTCTTTTTTCTTCCAATAACTACCCCATCATCACAAAGTTTAAATATAACAAATACATTACTTTTAATATGATTACTGCTAGGACACAGGTCAAAGAAATTCTTAAAGATTCTGGGATTGGTGCTGATAAGATTTCTAATGATTTCTTACCGCGCTTGGACGAAAAAGTTAAAGAGCTTATCGTTAATGCTGCTAAAAGAGCTAAAGAGAACTGTCGTACAACTGTGATGGGGAGAGATGTGTAATCTCAAGAAACATATCACTTTACTTAGAATGATTTAAATTAATGAAAACAAATATAACATTCAACATTTCCTTGGAGGTGGAACAATATGGAAATTAAGTCTTTGATTAGTGAAGATTACTTTGTCCTGGAGGACGAAGCAACACTTTCTGAATTTATTGGAAAGATGACAAAGTTAGAAAAGCGTTCTGCGTTAATTTTTAGAAAAAAGAAGTATATGGGTTTAATTGAAAAAAAGAGGTTGTTAAAATCTAATATTGATACAACCAAATCTAAACTGAAAAACTTTATCGAGAAAACGCCCATTGTTAACGAAGATGCGGACTTGATTGAAACTGCAAATTTAATGTACAAAAGTAACGTAAGTTATTTACCTGTTGAAAAAAACAAAACCATCTTTGGTGTATTAACTTCGTTGGGATTAGCAAGAGCGATAACTTCATTGCCAGAAATAAAAAATATTAAAGTTGAGGATATTAAACTTATTAAACCGAAAAGAGTTAACCTGGATGCAACAGTTTCTAATGTGATGAGTGCCATGCATCAGGAGAATATTGATCATTTACCTTTGTTTGAGAACGGTAAATTGTCCGGTATTATAACTTTTAAAGATCTTCTCCGCGGTTACATGAACTGGTCACCAAAAAGGGACTCTTCAGCAAAGTTTAATGCCGGTGCACGTTCAATAGTAGAAGATTTACCTAAGATTGGTGCATTACCAATAAATAACTTTAGTACTAACGATAATATTTTAGAAATTAATCCGGGTGAAAAATTATCAAAAGCAATCGATTTGATGTTAAAGAATGGAGTTTCTGATTTGGTTGTTAAAGATGATGATAATTATTTGGGACTGTTAACGTTAAACAACATTTTTAAGAAAGTTGGTAAACTTAAATTTGTAAAAAACTTTGATGTAAACTTTATCGGTTTGAAAGATATTGGTTTAATGCCACACCAAAAATATTCTTTGAAAAAGATTATTGATCAGGAAGCAGTTAAGTTGCAGAGAAAAATTAATGATGAAATTTTCATCCAGCTGCATTTAAAGAAACATGATAAAGGTGGTAAGGAGAAGTTTTCTGTACATTTGAAAGTAGAGTTTTTAGGAAAAATGATTGCTAGTAACCAAGAAGATTGGGACTTAGAAACGGCAATTAAGAAAGCTTTCAACATTGCACAAAGTACTGCTGAAAAGAAATTTAATTAATTTTTTTTTATTATAATTAAAAAATGATGGATGATAAAACTATTATTTCAATATATGCTAAAGATAGAACTGAATGGCGTAATTGGTTGTTAGAAAATCATCTAAAAGAGTCAAAAGTAAATTTGATTAAATATAGAAAGTATACTGGTAAACCTTCATTGTCTGCAAAAGAAGCAATGGAAGAAGCAATTTGTTTTGGATGGATTGATACTACTCTTAAAAAATTGGATGATAATAGATACATGCAAAGATTTTCTAAAAGAAATAAAAATAGTAAATGGAGCGTGAATACGTTAAGTTATGGAAAACAGTTGATGAAAGAAGGTAAAATGTCTGAAGCTGGAATTGATGCATATAAGGAAGGGTTAAAGAAAAAAGCTTATGATCATCACATTCCAAAGAACCCAGACTCTCCAAAAGATTTCTTAAACGCTTTAATTAAAAATAAGAAAGCAAAAGAAAATTTTGAGAAAATGGCTCCAAGTTATCGAAAAACTTACATAAGAAGAATTGAATTTGCAAAAAGACCAGATACTAGGCTTAAAAGAATAAAAGAAATTATTGAAAGATTGGAAGATAATAAAAAATGGGGTGAATAAAGTTCATTTCTCTTTATATTCAATAACTCTTTTAACTAAATTCTTCTCTACAATTAATCCTCTTTGAGAACAATCATCATAAACATTATCTAAACTTAAATCATTCTTTTGAACAAACTTGTTATAAGAAAATATTATTAAAGCAACATTTTTTACATTTTCAATACTACAATCATCAACAACATTTTCAGTAACTTCTAAAGCTTGCCAATACTTTCTGATGGTTTTCACAGAAAAACCTAGCCCTTGAGCAGCACGAGTAACATTTCTTTTATAATTTCCTCGAGCAGAAATGATTCCCATAATATCTTTTGTTGGTAAAAGTTTTCCACCAGAAACCACTTGGTAACCATGATCCTTCAAAACTCCAGAAACAGCTTCTTTATCATGGCCTGTCTTTGTTGAGATTTGCATTGCACTGTATTCATTACAAGCGTATAAAGAAAGTATCTTGTTAACTTCTTCATTGCTGAAACTGTTGTTAACAGTTCTTCCAATAGCTTTCTTACCTTCTTTTTCCCAGTGGTTAATTACTGTCTTTAATGCAAATCCTGATAATCTGGAAGCTTCAGAAGCGTTTCCTTCACACACATCATACATACTAACTAACTTTTTACTTTGCTTTTTAGATAATTTACTGATTGTATGATATTCAATTTCTAACGGACTAAAACTTACTTTTTTAACCGCCCGTAATGGAAAATAAAGTTGGTTATCTTTTGTAAACTTTTCTAACAATTCTTTAACACCATTAAGTATTTCAGGTGCACGTTTAATAATTTGAGTGGGAGATATTGCAATTTTAAACCCTTCTTTAAGATTATTTCCTAAATAGTTTTTTAACAAATCTAAACTTACATTTTCTAAATTATTTTCTAACATGTCAACTGCTTCCATTATTGGCATTTCTACAATTAAATCTTCTTCTTCAAAACGTTCAATTAAAGTTGTTGGACTATAACTATCTGAACCAACATTTTCAAATTTTTTCTTTTCAATCTTATCTAAAAAAACAAGACCATTATCTCTCAACTTTAACTGAGTATGTCTTAAATTAAACCTGTCAATAAGCCTTGCAATATAATTATACTGACTTTCAAAAGAAGTGAATGATAATTCTTTTACCCTTTCTAGAGCAATAGTTGTAATCTTCTCTTCCAAAGAAGGAGAAAGTTCATAACTGCGAACTATTTCTTTAACAACTGCTGAGTTTACCACTAAAAGTTATAATATCTTCATATATTTTAAATGATTATTCGTACTGGGAAATATATGTTAGAATGTTTGTTTTGCAGTTAAACCTATAACTAGCCTAACTTACTTTGAAACTAGTCATTAAATTCAATTCATTATTACTTTGGTCATTACACTTAATGTAATAAGTATGTTCTCCTGATTCTAAATATAATTTCCTTTTAAATGCATAATTGCCCTCAGGTAATAATGTGGTATAATCAGAAGAATTTACTAAATTTGAATAACCACAAACAATCTTTTTCTTCTTTAAATCTTTAAGAATGTGTAACTCCAGAATTTTCTTACGGAAATTTCTTTTATCTAATTCTTTTTTAAGAATTATTTCGTAAGCTTTCTGTAATTCTGTTAATGTAAATTCTATGGGCATTAATTGAAACGCAAAATCTGATTCTTGGACTTTTTTTCTCAGACGACGAATGGCATATTCAATTATTTTTTTATGGTCAAAGGCCACTTCTGGTAACTCATAAACAGAATGCCAAGTAAACAAATTCCCTTCTTGAAAATCTATTTTATTCGATTCAATTAAACCATAATAAACTACTGTGACTGTTCGAATTCTTGTATCTCTCTCTAGGTTTTCACCAAATGTATATAACTGTTCAAAGAAAACTTGTTTTGGGTCAATGTTACCTTTCTTCTTTAAAGCCATTCTGGCGGTCTCTTCCATTTTTTCATCATAACGAACAAATCTTCCTGGAAGTGCATATTTGCCAAAATAAGGTTCATCTTCTCTTTTAATCAATGCAACTTTAAGATCATTATTTTTAATAGTAAAAATGATTACATCTACTGCTAATCCTGGTCGAGAAAAACTGTGCAAATCCATTGATTTTTCTTTTGCCATAGTGTATTTGATACCATATCTAATTAAACAAAGTTTATAAAACTTACTGCTTTACTTTTAAATATGGAATACACACATTTAGGCAGTGGAGATTATTTAATTAAGATTGAAAAAGACAAAATTGAAAAAATGATAGAAGTGATGGCAGAAGAGTCTTACCAAACTGCTACTTTAAAACGAGATTTTATTTCTAAAGATGGATTGATATTAGAAGATTTTATCACTTATTCTGATAATCGTGCTAAGATTATTGGATTAAACATGGGACTAATTAACCAACGGCAATGTTATACAAGATTACAAAGAATGGTGGGCGGTGATGATTTCATTTTCCGGGGAAAACACTTCGAAAAAAGTGGTCGTAATCCGGAAGAGTTCTTAGAAAGTATTGTCAAGGAAATAGAAAATTAAATAAACTATTTCTTTTTTCTTATTTCTTATGATTAATTGTGTATTTTGTAAAATAATAAAAAAAGAAATTCCTTGTTACAAATTGTATGAGAATGATAATTGTTTAGCATTCTTAGACATAACACCACATGCAAAAGGGCATACAATGGTAATTCCAAAAATGCATGCAGAAGTTCTTACAGATTTAGAAGATGATAAAGTTAAAGAATTATTTGTTGCTGTGAAAAAAGTTATTAACATGTTGAAAGATAAACTTAACCCAGACGGCTTTAACGTTGGCTGGAATTCTGGCGAAACTGCTGGACAAGTAGTTCCACACTTACATATCCATATTATTCCTAGATATGATGGTGATGGTGGTGGAAGTATTCATTCAATTATTAAAAATCCAGGAGATTTAACTGTTGAAGAAATAGCCGATTTGTTTAAATCAAATGGATAATTATTTTACTCAGGGTATAGGTGATGGCATCATGGTTGGTTTAGATCCAGTTGGTTCATTGTATGCAACAATTGCAAATCAGCCAGATTTAACAATGGGAGGAATTAATTATCAAAGAAAATTTGATGGTTCTATTGGTTACAAAATTTCTAAAAGTATAGGGTTCTCTTTTGGATTAACAACAAATGTCTTAGCACATGGTTTACCACAAGTTGCCATGGCCATTGTTAATTTGGACCATATTTTATCAACTACTGATAAAAATAGTGATTAATCACCATAAATATTAAATATTTTAACATATTCTAATTATTAAATTGGCTTCTACAGCAGAAAAAGTAGTAATTAATTGCTCTTTCTTTAAATATCACACTTTAGAAGATATTGCTGGAATGACTCATGATAATATTATTAGTTTTGGTGAGGGTGCAGAAGTTATTGGGGATTTATTACAAAACAGGTATCCCAATGTAATTCCTTTCAACGATGTTGACGAATATTTTCGTAAGAATTCTTTTAATAATAGAGATTACTTTAATTCCTGGTACGATTTTGGGAAGGCTTTAGAGAAATTGGTTTGATTTAAGGAAAAAATAAAAATGGCGAAGGGGGGACACCCAAATCCTTTAGATTTCCTAAATGGATATTTGAGCCCCCAACCTCCACGTAACCCAGATAACATTGAGTCTTATTCATCGAGCATTCGCTCTCATCGCTCAACTCATATGAGCCTCGCCAGCTAATTAAAGCATGTGGCGCTATAACCAGGTTAAGCTACTTCGCCATTATACTCTAAAAGAATCTAATTGTTTTAAAAAGTTTTCCTAAAAATCCACTACCCACTGGTCAGGTGCGGACAAAGCTTATTAATTAGTTTTAATATCATAAATCATGAAAAAGAACTAATACTAAAAAAAATAAGGATGTAATTTAAATGGTAAATAAAGAAATATCATTATTGTATGGCATTTTGTTAGGAGATGGTTGTTTATCAAGAATAAACAACAGTTATTTTATCTCAATTGTTGGAGATTTGAAATCTGACGAACGTTCGATAATAAAAATTGCTTCTTTAATCGAAAAGATAAGAAATAAGCCAGTGAAGTATTATAAAAGAGAAAAATATGGGAAGTTTGAGATTTGTATTTCAGATAAAAAGCTATTTTCTTATATCCAGGGATTAGGTTTCCCAGTAGGAAAAAAAGGAACTCAGTTAGTTGTACCCTCAATATTTAACGCCCAGATAGGTTTTGTTATTAAAGGATATTTTGCAACAGATGGTTGCCTTGTAATTACAAATAATAATGGGATTCAATATCCACGAATTGAATTTTCAAGTATTTCTCAAATTTTATTAAAACAGCTAAAAGTTGAACTAAATAAAATTGATATTAATGGGAATGTTTATTTATCAAAGAAATATGAGAACCATTGGAATAATCTTTATCGTTTACAAATTAATGGGAAAGAGAATTTGATTAAATTTAAAAAGGCGGTTGGTTTTTTTAATCCTAAACATAAAGAAAAATATAATGCTTACATCAAAAATAAGTGAATGAGGTATAAAATGGTAAAATACGGAAATAATAATTACAAAACTTTTCTTTCATTAGCGAGCGATGCAGAAACATTAGATCAATTATCAGACGCTCTTAATTGTGTTGGTCTTGAAGGAACACCATTAGAAGGAGATATTGAGGGTGTAGTTAATCAACAATATGAAATTGTTCAATCTGGAAATGCTTTAATGGTCTATGATCATGATTACAAAGAAAGAGTCTTTATTACCGGAAGGGAAGAGCTGTTTAATGATATGATTGATGAAGAAATTCGTCGCAGATGTGAAGGTTTAGATTATAATAGTTGGTTACACTTACAAAATTCTCTCAGTAAAAGTGATTAGAAACATTTAAAAAAGAATTCTTTATTTTTATAACTATTGCCAACGTGGGACAATCTGGTACTCCGCAAGCCTGGAACTTACTAAAACTGTAAGCTTGTTGGCTTCGGCCTATCCCGGTTCAAATGAAATTAAGAATTATCTTGTTTCTGACTTTCCGGGCGTTGGCGCTTTATTTTCCTTAAAACTAAAGCAGAATCCACTACCTTCTTTTCTTGAATTCTCTGGGACCAGACTTCTTTTGCTTATCGCCAGGACTTTTTTTATCAAATTTTTTCCGTTCTTTAGAATTACCAGTGTCCTTCTTTTCAAATTTCTTTCCATCCCTACTAAAACTTTTATCTTTCCTTTCAAATTTGTTACCGGAACTTGATTTTCTATCAGACCTATTAGTACTAGAACGTCTTTCAGATCTATTTTTATTAGAACGACTATCGGATCTATTATCACTAGAACGTCTTTCAGACCTATTAGCATTTGAACGACTATCAGATCTTCCTCTTTCTTTCTTACGGCCAGATCTACCCTTTCTAAAGTTTGGTTTGTCAACAAATCCTGTTGATTTAAATTCAGAAATGTCTTTGTAAGAACCAACCTCAAGTTCATTCTTAAAACTGTACTTTAAAATTGCTGCTAAAGCTTCTTTTGGGTTATGTTCTTTTAGAAGATTTTCTGCCATGGTATCGTATTTAGAAGATTTACCTTTACTTGCGGTAATAATATTTTGAATTGTTAATTTAATCTTGTCTTCTTTATTTTCTATAATCTCTTTAGGTGTTGGAAGTTTTCTTTTAACAAGTTTACAATTGTTAATTCGTTCAAGAATGCTTAATTTCCTTCTTTCAGAGGGTATTACAAAAGTTATTGCAATGCCTTTCTTACCAGCCCTTCCAGTACGTCCGATTCTATGAACATACAATTCTGGGCTTTGTGGTAAGGAAAAGTTAACAACGTGAGTTAAATCATCAACATCAATACCTCTTGCTGCGACGTCTGTTGCCACTAAAACTTTAATATATTTATTTCTAAACTGTTGCAAAATTTTTTCTCTTTGACCTTGAGTAATGTCACCGTGAAGTGCAGCAGCACTATAATCCATTTTAATTAATTGAAGTGCTAAATTGTCAACATCTGCTCTGGTTTTACAAAAAATTATCCCGTGAAAGTCTGGAGTGAAATCAATTATTCTTCTAAGTGCTTCAACCCTATTTCTAGGATTAATTTCATAATATATTTGTTCAACAGTTCTAGTAATTACTTCACTTCTCTCTGATTCAATAAACACATAATCTCTCATATAAGTTTTAGCAATTTTAAGAATTGGTCTAGGCATTGTTGCAGAAAATAAAAGCATCTTTTTGTCTTTAGGTGTGTTTTTTAGAATGGTTTCGATATCTTCAACAAAACCCATGTTAAGCATTTCATCAGCTTCGTCAAGAACAGCATATTTAATATTATCAAGAATTAAAGATTTCCTTTGTTGTAAGTCCATAACTCTTCCTGGAGTTCCAACAACAATATCAACACCATCTCTAAGTTTTTGTCTTTGAGGTCCAATTGGAGATCCACCGTAAACGGAAAGAACTTTAACATTTTTTTCTCCTTTAAGTGAATTGATTTCTTTTGCGACTTGGATTGCTAATTCCCTTGTTGGAGTTAGAATAATTGCTTCTACAGTTCTACTATTTCCTTTAATTTTTTCAATTATTGGTAGTGCAAATCCTGCAGTCTTTCCAGTTCCTGTTTGTGATTGACCTACAACATCTTTTTTTCCTTCTAAAAGTAAAGGTATTACTTTAGCTTGAATAGCAGTAGGTACTGTAAAGCCTTTTTTTTCTAAAGCTTGAATTGTTCTATTTGATAATCCTAATTTCTTAAATTCTTCCATTGTTTTTCCTTTATAATTTTCTTTATATAATGAGATGTATATTCTCTAGACTATGTTTAATTTGTTCTCTATTTAAAAATGTATGTGATAAAATAAGAATATTAGTTATCATTTAAGAAAAAGTATTTATACTTTAAACAAAATCTTAGGTGGATGGTGATAGAATCTAGTTGGTTAATAATTTTTGCCCTGACACCAATTCTACTAGTTTTCACATTAATGGCAATGTTTAGGTGGAAAGCAGTTCAAGCAATGCCTTTAACTTGGATTGTTACAGTATTAATTGCTTCATTAATTTGGAAAATGCCCATCTCTTGGATCGGTGCAGCAACAGCAAAAGGTTTTTTTATTGCCATTGAAATCATTTTAATTGTATTTGGAGCCATATTATTGTTAAAACTGTTAGAAATTAGTGGCGTTATTTATGTGATTGATCAAACATTAAAAAAAATTTCTATTGATAGAAGGGTTCAAGTAATAATAATTGCTTTTTTGTTTGGTGGTTTTATTGAAGGGGCAGCAGGGTTTGGAACTGCTGCTGCATTAGCTGCACCATTATTAGTTTCATTAGGTTTTCCAGCACTAGCAGCAGTAATTATTGCCCTAATTGCTAATTCAGTTCCAGTAACATTTGGAGCAGTAGGGACGCCAATTTTGATTGGAATAAAATCCGTAGCAGATGTTAATTTAATGCAAGTAACATATTACTCAGCATTAATTCATTTGATAATTGGCACTTTTATACCATTAGCTTTAGTTTGTATTTTGACAAAAATGTTTGGGAAGAAAAAATCATTCAAAGATGGAATAAAAGTTTGGCCATATGCTATCTGGTCTGGACTTTGTTTCACAATCCCTTACTTTTTAACAGCAACTTTCCTTGGTCCTGAATTCCCTTCATTAATTGGCGGTTTAGTTGGAATTTCTATTTTAATATTTACAACTAAGAAAGGATTCCTTGTACCAAAAGATAAATGGGACTTTCCTAAAAAAAGTCAATGGCCAAAAGAATGGAAAACAAAGTATATCACTTTACACCGTAAAAAAGATTTAACATTTTGGAAAGCAATAATCCCTTATTCATTAGTGGGAATTTTATTAATAATTACTAGAATTAATTTTCTTAATTTAGGTAATTTGTTGAAAAAAATAGTTTTAAACATGGCTGGCTTGTTTGGTGTAGAAATAAATTATTCTTTTACTCCGTTATACTCCCCAGGATTTCTATTTTTAATAGTTTGTGTTTTATCAATATTTATCTTTAAAATCAATTTAAAAGAGTTTAAAACGACATTATCAGATTCACTTAAAAAAGTAAAATATCCTTTCATTGCTTTAACATTTACGGTAGCATTAGTACAAATATTAATTTTATCAGGTAACAATTTATTAGCGTTGCCAAGCATGCCATTATTACTGGCAAAAACAATGGCTTCTTTAACAGGGAGCATTTATCCTTTATTTGCACCATTTATTGGAATGGTTGGCGCTTTCATTTCTGGATCTAACACTGTATCTAACTTATTTTTTGGTACATTCCAGTACGAAACTGCAGTAACTTTAATGATATCTCCCGTAATTATTTTGGCGTTACAAGCAGTGGGTGGAGCGGTAGGTAATATGATTGCGGTCCACAATATTATTGCTGCCAGTGCAACTGTAGGTTTACATGGACAAGAAGGAAAAATAATTAAGATTAATTTGGTCCCTGCAATTATTTATGCTTTATTAGCAGGAATTATTGGTTTAATATTAATATACGCTTTCAGTTAAGTATCAAATCTTCAGTAACAGTAAACGTTTGATTCTCAAATTCAACAACATCTCCCACCACTAACTTTTTTCTTAATCTGGTTTCAATTTCTCCGTTAACTTTAATTTGATTTGACCTGATTAAAATCTTTGCTTGGCCACCAGTTGAAACTAATCCTTTAATTTTAATGAAAACATTTAATTCGATATAATTATTCATTGTATAAATTATACTTTTTTGTTATTTATATGTTTTACTAAAATAAATATTAAAAGAAAAAAAGAAAAATCAATTATTCTCCATAAAGAAATCCCATTGTTTCTGATTCTTAGTTTTGTCCCAGGCATGACCAATTTCGTCAGGCAAAACAATTAATGAAGATGTTTGTCCATTACTATCTAGTTCGTTGATTAAGTTTACACTAAACAGCGGTTGAGCCGGATCAGTTGAAGAGTAAAGTACTATCCCTGGAGTTTGATAATCAGCAACATCTCTTGCTGGAATCGGGAAAATAAAACTTAATCCCCATCCTGGTTCATACTTCTGTAATCCTGCTGCTGTTGTCGCAAAAGCTTTAATTTTGTTAGGTAAAGATGTAGCAACGTAATAGCTGAAATAGCCACCATAAGAAATACCACTAGAAAATACTTCAGAAGAATCAACATTATAATCATTAACCATTTTGTTAATTATCTTTTCAACAAAATCTACATCTTGAGTCCAATACCTTTGTTGTAATGGTAAACCAATATTAGCGATATCCCATTTCTTACCAGAAAGGTCGTAATCATTAGCAACTACAAAACCAAAAACTTCTAAATCCTTTGCTGGTAAGTTACTTAATGAGTCTGGAAACACTACCACAAACTCGTTCTCATCAGCACCGTCTTGCCAACCATAAACATTATTGTTAGCTACATCTTCAGCTTTACCGCCAAAGCCATGGAACATGATTAACAAAGGACATTGTTTTGTTTTACAGCTTGCTGGTTGGTAAATTAAATATTTTCTATTCTTGTTCTCAACCATTAAATTATGTGCAGTTAAAGTTCCTTCATAAATGCAAGAACTATCATCAATGGTGGCTTCTGAATTGTAATTGGTTGCAGTTTCATCTGTACAACCATAAACATCATATTCACATGAATCATCATTTATTGTTGCTTGAGCATTATAGTTTGTTGCTTCTGGATCCATACAACCATAAACATCATTATTAACAGAGTTAACGGTAATGATAACATTTTCAGAATCTTTTCCACCAAACAAATCCCAGGCATAAAATTTAACTCCATAAACTCCTGCTTGTTCTGAAGAAGTTTGCCAGACAAAGTTCCAAGTATAGGGCTCAAAATTTACTCCTGGAGGATAATCTTCCTCACTAAAATGTTTACATTCTCCAAAATCCCCATTAGAGTAATCGTGACACCAATACAGATGAAACCCATTATGATTTTCATTGTCTGGATCAGTAGATGATAAAGTAAAACTTAATTTTTCTCCTGCATCAACCTGTTTATTCCCAATACTACTTAATACTGGGTTTTGATTAACATCTTTCACAGTAACTTTTACAGTTGACCATTTTGAATAAAATTCTCCGTCAAAAGCTCTAAACTTAACCTTAAACACTTTATTGAACTCATAATTTGAATGTTTTAAATAATCAAATCCAGGAGATAATGAAAATTGGCCATTATTAGTATTAAAATTAGCTTCAGGTGGTAAACCTTCTGCTTGATAAGTTAAACCATCATTATCTAGGTCTGTAGCAGTAACAGTAAAAATTAACTGTTCATTTTCTTTAACTTCTTTATTGCTGATAGAATTCATTACAGGGATATTGTTAGTAATTATACAAGCACCTTCCTGGCAGGCATAGTTCTCACCGATTTCTTTACAGCTTTTCTGGTAACGAACGCTTTTACCGTTTTTGCAAACATATTCAAACAAATAAACTTTTTCGTTTATTTTTCCTTTATTATAATATTGACAATAATCTTCTTTGCCCATAAAATAAAATGAAGAAACGACTATCCCTTTAGTGAAATAATCAAACCCATCAGTATCAGTACATTCAACTTGTGAAGGATCATAATCTTCTGCTCCTTGCATACAATTACTATAACAAGAATCAGGATTTCTAGAATCTGAACATTTATTATCATTAATACAAACATAATAATGGTGTTTCTGGTCATTACTAAAATCTGAATAATCTGCGATTGCAAAACTAGCTAAAAGTAAGATTGAAATTAATAACAATATTGTTTTTTTCATAATTAATTACCCCTAACTAGTAAAAATTAATCCTGTGTTTATAAACGTTCTGGATGAAACTGAAAGAAAAATTACTCATTGAAATAGTTTTGTAATTATTACCTAGAAAGTTTAAAAAAAATTAAATCTCTTTCATATTAATTGTTCAAAAATGAGTAAAGTTATTTATTTATAGTAATATAAACATTTATAAATAATAGAATTTTCATTTTATACTATTAAATGAGGGATAGAAAAAGAGGGGGACTAGTATTATTAGTTTTAGTTATACTAATTGCACTTACTTCTATATTTGTTTTTTCTGATCTTGGTATTCAAACTATTGGTGATGGGACTTATAATGGGGAACTTAATTTAACTTCTGCAGATATTAAATTTAATGGTATTACAGCAGATGACGACATTGGGAAATCTTTGTTAGTTACGGATTTAAATGGAGATAATCTTAACGATATAATCATTGGTGTGCCCAATGCAATTGCTAACTGGCCAACTTATACTGCTGCAGGCAAGGTTTACATTTATTATGGTGCTTTGACTTCTTCAGAATATAATCTTAGTTCTGCTGATTTAGAATTGCACGGAAAGTATGGTACTTATTATGGTGGGGGTGCATTAACTTCCGGGGATATTAATAATGATGGTTATCAAGATTTGGTCGTTAGTGCTGTTGGAGCAAGACCAGATTATCCATCTGATTCAACCACTTATGGAGAATTTTATTTGTTTTATGGACCAATAAGTAGGACTGGTGCTTTAAACCTAACAGACGCAAATGTTACATTTAGAGGTATTGATGAACAAGATTTTTATACATCTGATGTAAATCAAATCCTATATTCTGCCGATGTTAATAATGATAGTTTCGATGACATTATTATTGGTGCACAGAAAGCTGACCCTAATGGTAATGCAGATAGTGGAGAAACTTACATAATCTATGGGGGTAATTCTCTTACAAGCATATATAATTTAACTTACGCAAACGTTACTTTAAATGGAGTTAATGCTGGAGATTTTAGTGGTTCTGAAGTGTCCTCTGGCGATATTAATGGTGATGGCATCTCTGACATTTTAATTACTGCAGAATCTGGAGATAATGGTCATACTGATGAGGGACAAACCTATGTTGTTTTTGGTGCAAATACTTTAAATTCTGAAATTAATCTCTCTGATGCTAATGTTACAATTGATGGAGTTACTAGTAGCGATTTTAGTGGTACTTCTATATCCACTGGAGATATTAATAATGATGGTTATGATGATATCGTTATTGGTGCTGAAAAAGCAGATGCTAATAGTATCACTGATGCCGGTCAGGCTTACATTATTTATGGCAGTAGTACTATTTCTGGTACGATTGAATTGGATGATGCTAATGTAACGTTTAATGGTATTGCAGAAACTGATTATGCGGGACATTCTACATCTGTTACTGATCTTAATTTAGATGGTTATTCAGATGTCATTATTAGTTCTTATTTGAACAATGCTAGTTCTAATGCTGATTCTGGTCAAGTTTATGTTGTTTATGGTTCTGCTAATCTTACAAGTATAATAAACTTATCTGATGCTAACATTACTTATAATGGGATTAATTCTAGTGATTATGCTGGTTTTGCATTAATTACTGGTGATACTAATAATGATGGGTTTCCAGATTTATTAATTGGTGCTTATGGTGCTGACCCTGCAAGTGTATCATCTGCTGGAGAAATTTATGTGATTGAAAGTAAAATTACTTGTAATGTGATTAACGAAAATTTCACATTAAATCAAAACATTAATGCTAATGGTGATTGCTTTACCATTAATGGATCTAATATAATTATTGAGGGTAATGGGTATACCATTACTGGAAATGGGTCCGGTACCGGAATTAACCTTTCTGGTGTTGAAAATGTTACAATTAAAAATGTTAACTTGGATAACTTTTCAAATGCAATGAATTTTCAAAATAATGCTAATTTTAATAATATATATAATGTTTCATTATCAAATAGTACTAGTTTTGATGTTCTTATTCCAAATAGTGGTGGAACTAATAATATTCTTACAAATGTTTCGTTCAACCAAAGTTCTGTTTCAGTTGGAAGTAGTTCAAACTTTTTTGTTAAATGGTATGCAAACATTTACGTTAACGATTCTGAGGGGAATGATTTAACTAATGTTAATATCTCAATTTATAATACTAGTAATCTACTTGAAACATCTGGGTTAACTAGTTCTAATGGTATTTTAACATTAGCTTTAACTGAATATCAAGAAGATTCTTTAGGTAAAACATATCACACTAACCACACAGTTAATATTACAAAAGCCCTTTATGGTACGGGTTCGGAAAACATTAATTTGAGTACTACAAACAATACCAATTTATTTTTCACTCTAAGTTTTGGTTGTGGACAAATAACAGAAAATATAACTTTTTCTCCAACAACTTATTCCTCTAATGGTACTTGCTTTACACTAGGCGCAGATAATTTAGTTGTGGATGCTAGTGGTTTAACTATAATAGGCAATGGTTCTGGAGATGGAATTAATCTTAATGGTTACAATAACTTTGCAATCTCAAACATTCTAATTAGAAATTTTAGTAATGGGGTTAATTTGGTTTTAACCAACAACAGTTATTTTTATAATTCGGATATTATTAATTCAACAAGTGCAGATATCTTAGTTGGAGATAATGCTGGGTATAATAATACATTTATCAACACTACTTTTAACAAAAATAATATTTCTGTTGGTTCAAATACTGATCTGTCTACAAAATGGTACGTTGACATTACAGTAAATAATACAGGAAATTTAATTGAAAATGCAACTGTTTATGGATATAATGTAAGTGGTGGTTTAGATCATAGTAATACCACTAACTCTAATGGGACAACACAGTTAACTCTTACTGAATTCGTTCAAACTAATTCTGGAAAAACTTACTTTACACCCCATAACATAACTGCAACAAAAACGGGATATGTTAATAGTATTCAAAACATTAATCTAACTGGCACTAATAGTACTTCTATTAACATGAATATTTTTGGTAATGTCAGTTGTGTAACAATAAGTGAAAGTATTAATTTTCAAACTTCTACAATAAATGTTTCTGGAACTTGTTTTACAATAGGGGCAAGCAACATAATTATTAATGGGAACAATTCAGTAATTATTGGTGATTCTACTGGTTACGGTTTTAATTTTAATAATAAAAATAATGTTACTGTTACTGGTTTTAATGTTAGCAATTTTAGTATGGGCGTTTACTTAACCGAATCAAGTAATAACACTTTTAGTGATTTTCATATATCTAACAGTGGTTCGTATGGGGCATATTTTTATGCAACTTCTACCACAAATAATTTTAGTGAGGGTTCTATCATTAATAGTGCATCATACGACATTTATTTGGCAGATGCAGTGGCAATGGATGGACATCGCGACCAAGATATTTACCTAACTAATTTCACTATTAATAAAAGTAGTATTTATGCTGGAACAGATGCAACTTTAACAAATAAATGGTATGTTGATATTACTGTTGATGATAATTCTGATAATTTATTGCCTTCTGTTAATGTTACTGCATATAAAGCTGATGGTGCTGTTGAAGATTCTCAGTTAACGGTTGCTACAGGTGACACGGGTACCACTAGATTAACAATAAGTGAATTTTTAAAAGACGAATATGGTTATACTTATATTACTCCACATAATATTAATGTTTACAAAGCTGGTTATTTAGAAAATTCTAGTGTACTAGCCGTTGATGAAACTAATAACACACAAATAAATTATACTTTACAAGTTATTGTTCCTGGGATGAATCTAACTGCTAATGCTACTTTAAGTGAGAACATGAACATTAATGGTACATTATTTACATTGATGAATGATAATATTACTATTAATGGCGGTGGTTATACAATCACTGGAAATGGTTCTGGTAGTGCTTTTATTTTAAATAATAGAACTGGTATAACAATTAACAATATTGAATTGACAAACTTTACTAGTGGGGTTAATTTATACAATAGTAATGATTCCACAATTACTAATTCAATTATTTACAACAACACTTATGGTGTGATGTTTAATGAGTCAAATGATAATACTGTTTCTAATAGTATTTTAGATAATAATACGCACTCTAATGTTTTTGCAATTAATACCGGGTATACAAATAACACTATTTTAAATTCTACAATTAGTATTGATGAAATTAATGTTAGTGGAACTGCAACGGTATTTTTGAAATGGTATGTAACAACTAATGTGACTTTTGGTGATTTGAATTATCCATTACCAAATGCAAATGTTACTGGGTACTTTAATAGTACTGGTAATGTGGATTATAGTGGCCTTACTAATAGTGAAGGTTTGGTTAACTTAGAACTAAGTGAATTAAAAAAGAATGCAACAGGAGTAACGTATTTAACACCACACAATGTTAGTGCTTATTTCAATAGTTCTTTTGGTTACTCAGCAAATGAAACCAGTTTAAATTTATCTACTACAAATAGTACTCAAATCAATCTCAGTTTAAACTTAAGTTGTACAGCACCATCAAACGATTTAGAAATTAATGAGAGTATAAGTCTTTGTCCAGGTACATTTGAAATTAATGATTTAGGTTCACCAGGAGTCCTTAGAATATTAACTGATAATGTTACAGTTACTTGTTCTGATACAATTATTAAAGGGACAGGTTCGGATTCTGGAATTGGTATATATGTCAATGATGCTGTTAATGTAACAATAATTGATTGTCAGATTGAAGATTACCTTAAAGGAATTAGTTTAACTAAATCAACTGCTTCGTGTGATAACTTTACAGCTTCTGGGATAAGAATAGATGGAACTAGCCAAGCAATTGAGGTTACACATAATTTAAGTAACTTTAACCTGACAAATTTTAACCTTACTAATACTGGTGTTTATGGCATTTTCTCAAATGCAGGACCAAGTAACAGTTTTATTAGTAATGGTTTTTTTAGTGGTTCAGGATCAGAAGGAATAAGATTTGTAATAAATAATGCTAGTAACTTTACTATTAATAATGTTACTTTTGATACACTTAGTAGAGGGATTACTTTAAGTGGAAATAATTTTATAATTAGAAATAATACATTTAGTAATTCTGGTTACGGGATTTTTATTAATCTTGGTACTGACAACTCAATTTATTATAATACATTTGAAGATGCAACTTTTTATCATGCTTATGTTTTAACCGATGGCAATAATTTTAATACATCTGTTAATGTTTCTGGAACAATGTCCTCTCAAGGTAACTCTTGGGATGATTATTGTAGTTTAACCTTTACTGATAGTAATAGTGATGGTTACGCTAATAGTGGAAGTAGCTATCCATATAATTCTAGTAATGGCGGTTCAGTATTTGGATACGTTAATGATTATGGTCCTATGGTAATAAGTTGTCCTTCTTCAACCCCTTCTGGTTCTGGTGGTGGAAGTTCTTCCTCTGGTGGTGGTGCTGTAACAACTACAGAACCTACTGTTGAGAATACTGTTAAGAAATCAAGTAATAAAAAGAAAACAGAAGAACCAATTGTTGAAACAGAAACATTAATTGTTGATATTACAAATGAAATTGATAATGATGATACCACTATTGTAACTTTTAGTTTAAAGAATAATGGTAATGAAACTTTAGAATTAAACTCTAACATTGAAGATACCCCTGAAGAACCTTTCTTCATCCTAAAAGCTAAGACCTTGGGCTATGAAGGGTCTTTCTTTAACAAGCTGTCTGGTATTAGTTACTCTGCAAATGCTGTTAACGGCAATCTATTGAAGACAGAACTGGCTAAATCTGAAACTCTGAAACTTGAACCTGGAGAAAGTAAAGAAGTTTCATTAGAGATTACTCGACCAGAACTTTCTACTAAAGATAGAACAGTAAAAGTTGTCTTTAAATCTCTTGATGGAGATGTTTTTGAGAAGGAAATTAATCTTAAAGCTAAAGCTATTACTGGAACAATGTTAGATTTAAACACAGAAGAGAATACTTTTGACATTTATTTGGTAATTTCTCCTGGAAGTGTTATTGAAGAACAATTATCAAATAAGGGTGGTAATGATAATCTACTTACGGGAGCTTCAGTGTTCGATAGCTTTAAACAAGCTAGTAATGCTTATACGTTTGAGTTAAGTATTAACAAACTATCTGAAATTAAAGAAAATAGAGAATTACCGGTAAAAATGAAATTGTCTGACGTTTTATTAGATAGAGAAAAAACATCTCAGTTTAGTGACATTTATGGACCATACTTCCCACCAAAAGGACAGAATTTATTGTTCGCACAGCAATTAAAGTATGATCCAGAGAAATTTAACGGTGACTATGAAATTCAAACTAAAATTATTTTTGATAAAATGGTTGTAAGTGAGAATAAGTTTGATGTAGTATTGGAGTAATAATTCCCATTTATTAAGTTCTGTATCAAAAACACCCTGCACGGCACGTAGATTTTTGTCTTTTCAAGCCAAAAATGCGCCTCCATTGGCAAGGGTGTTTTTTCAACAGACATAACTTAAGACTAAAATAGAAACTTTTAAAAGCAACAAAAAAATAATATCTAAAAAGAGGATGATAGAATGCTAGTATTTGGTGTAGATGTACCATTGGTTGAAGTAATATTTGCTTTTGCTATAATTATATTCATTCTATTCATTGAAGCGGTTATTGTTATTGGTTTGTTAATTAAACAAATGAATAAGACCAAACAACTTTCTGAACTTATTGAAAAGATGTCTGAAACTATTCTAGCTATTAAGAAGGTAGAGATTGAAGAATTAGATAGAATTAGAAGAAGGTAATACTATTTTATCAAAGAACCCATAACATCTTGAAAGAAAATACTTTCTCCATTATAAAAAATTCTTTCTTGACCTTTAAAATAACTATAATCTCCTTCCATTTCAAAAATGTACTTGAATTCGCCTTCAGAAAACTCTTTTGGACCCCTGAACGGCATCTTTTTATCAAAGTTCATTAAAGCTTTCTTTAGGAATGGAAACACTTGTTCTTGAAAAAAATCTTCACCATACTTAGAATTATGTTGTCCTTGATAAGACATGCACCATATTGGTACTTCTTTAAATGAAACTTCTTCTTTACCAGGCGCCCAAGTTTCTCCTGTATATGAATCATAATATTTAAAATCTCCTTCAGTGTAACAATAATCTTTATGACCAGGAAGAATTGGGGTTTCACATTTATGTTTTAACCTAATTTCAGCAGGGGCAGCATAAGTATTTCTATGGGCGTTTGCAATGAATTCTAAAAGAGTATCTTTTTCCATAGAACTGATTTTGTTAATAGATTAATAAAGTTTTCTAAGAAAAATAAAAGATTTAGTTTAATGACTCACTAAATATGTACTTAAAAAAATAATAAGAAAAAAAAATAAATTAAAAAAGAAAACTAAGCTTTAACCTTTTCTTCTTCAGGAGCAAGTTCGTTAATGATTAACATTGGAATACCAGCGTCACCCATGGCTTTACGAGCTTTCCTAACATCTTTAGTGAACTTACTTAAAATCTCTTTAGCTTGTGTTTCGTAAATTGCTCTTTTCTTTTCAATCTCTGCTTGCAATTTTTCCTTCTCTTCTTCAAGTTCTTTCATTTCTTCTGCACTTAACTCTGTTTTTCCTGACTTGATTTGAGCGTCAAACTGACCTTCAGCAATAGCTTTTAATGCAGACTGGGCATCCATTCCTTCAACAAGCATTCCCATTGATTGGCAAGTACCTACAATTTCTCTAACTTTTGCTTTAACATCTGATCCCAATAAAGCATCTTCTTTAATTTTAGCAATCTTGATAATCTGTTCAATCTTTAAATCTGCTACTTTTTCAGATAACGGATTTCCAGAACCTTTCTTTACACCTGCTTCTTTTTTGATCAAAGCTGATGCTGGTGGAGTTCCAATTTCAATTGTAAAACTTTTGTTATCGGTATCAACCGTAACTTTTACAGGAACTTGCATTCCTTTCATGTCAGCAGTTTTTTTGTTAATGTCTGAAACTACCTGCCCAATATTGACTCCTGTTGGACCTAAAGCTGGTCCTAATGGTGGTGCTGCTGTTGCCTTTCCACCTTCAATTAATACTTCTACTGTTTGTTTTGCCATATAATCTTTACAAAGTTTATCATACAAAGAGGTGCCACATGCGCTCATTACATTCGCTTAGTGCCACAATCTTGCATCATGAACAATAACCTTCGACCTCCTAATCGTTATTATTAATATTATTTTATGCGTAACTTTGGTTAAAAGAAAGAACCTATTTATAAAATTAATGTTATTAGTTTATGAATATTTGTTTTTAATACCTTGATATACTCTATCCCAATCTTTACATGGAACAACGAATTTATTCCCATTAGGAGATAATTCATGACCAAACAAGAATAATGTTCCTTTGTAATCTTTTCCTAGTTCGTTAATAATACCCTGGTTATCATCAATTATACCTTGGATTGTTGGATATGCTTGTTTTAAGATGTTTGCTTTCCATTTGTTTCCCTCCAATCGGTCAATTGAATCTGGTTTAGCAAACACTGTTGCTTCTGGAAATTGATGCTTTTCTAACCATTCTTGTGTCCCTTCAACAACAGATTCTGGACGGATAGTTAAGTAACATCTAATTGGAATTATTTCATCTACAGCGTGAATATAATCGTTTACACTATCAATCAGAGGTAGTTCTGTTTGTAATTCGTTAGAAAAAAGTAAACCATCAATGAATTCGTTAACTTCAGCAGTGTTAAAATATGGAACGTTCTGGACATATTGATATTTTCCAACCATTTCTAATGTTGTTAATTGTTCTGGGTTACCAAACTCACTTTTGATCAAATCAATCCAATGATAAACTGTCCAGGAACAAGTTTCATCTAAATCGCAAGCTATTCCTTGATCTAAAGATAAAAGTTCTTCGATTGAAGTTATTTTTGGATAAGTCATGTTTTTATAATTTTTATTTTTTCAATATAAATATTTGTGTTGTAGAATCTACAACAGATTATTTGTTCATAATATTAGTGTACCTTTCTTTTGCATCAGCTAAACATCTTTCATACATCTCATTAAAAGTTAAACAAACCACGCAGGACTGTCTACAATTATCATATTCAGACTTTTCAACATCAGAATCTGAAAAAGTCTTAAGAAGTAAACCATCAAATTCTGTACTTAATTCATTTGTTTTTTCTTGATCTTTAGCTTCAGCTGAAGCTAGCATTTCAGTTAATAATCCTTGTAATCTTTGTTTGTTTGGCATTTTTATTGTTAAAATCCAGAAACTAATTTAACTGGTTCAACAAATTCTTCTTCAGAAACAGCAGGAGTTCTTAATCCATTTAACTCAAAACCATACTTGTCAGCAACAGAATCTATTCTTTCCAAAGCTAAATCTGCACATTCTCCCAAAATATTTCTGGAATCTGAATAAATTTGTCTAATCATACTAAAATAATCTTCAAAGTCAGATTTTAAATTTCTAATTGCTTTACGTTTGCTATTTTCTAAACGATCAATTACTGATTCAGTACTTTCTGCAATCATTTCTAGTACGTTTGGATTAAACTGTCTGGGATCAATTGTTCGATAATTACTACCGCCAGTTCTTCCCATTGTCCATAAGTAAGGTCCATTGCTATGGCCGGTTCCACCTTTGTAACCTAATTTAGCATCATAAGGTGAGTCTCCATTATTGAAAACTTTTCTCTCGCCAAAACCTAATCCTCTAGCTAAGTCTACAAATTCTAAATCACCAAAAGCTAATTTTTCTAATCCTAATCTGTTAGCAATGATTATGCTAGATGCAAATGAACCTAACAATTCCTCTGATAAATTATTATTTAAATAACCTTGTATTGAACTTCTACCTATGTTTCCTGATTCAATACAATCCAAGAAAGCAAAAGTTTTCCCTTCCTCTCCAGTTGCTAAATACATTCTGTTATATGCTGAACAATTTGGATTACCACTAAACAAAAAGTGTACTGAACCACCAGCTTTAGAATCTTCAGCAAAACATTTTACCGGTCGTTTTTCTAATTTTTCATTAGTAGGTTCCCCTAAAGTTCTTGTACAAGCACCACCTGCAACAAGCATTCTGTTAAGTTCTCTTAAATCATCACTTTCAGGGGCATACAATTTAGCACCTTTAGTTTCTGATACGTCTCTTTCTAACACTTGTCCAACCGGACTTTCTGTTGATAAAGTATTTTGATAAACTCCGATTAATCTTTCAGTTTGTTTTCTTAACTTTGGTGATACTTGTTGAGCTTTATCTGCTAATACACCAGATAATCCACTGGAAGCAGTAATTAACGCTCCAACTCTTAACATAGAGATAACTGCGTTCATTTCTTCAGGGGTGATTGACTTTTGTATTTCCCTAATTTTTGCTGCATACTCCGCAGATTGTTCCTGATGTTCAGTCGGAGTTAATGTAATATCATGATCTAAATTTTCTCCAAAAATATCTAAAAAGTTATTATGTTCTTCATTAAGAATGTTGACGTACTCGTTATTAAAATTGTCAGGGTGATAAATTATATCCTTGTCATTAAGTCCATAATTTTCTCCAATAATTGTTTCTAAATTGTTGTAATTTTCTATTTCTTTATTTTTGATTATGTAATTTATTTCATTGATTTTGTTATTATTATATTCTTTTGTTATATTCTCTTTAAGAATTAATTCATTATTTAATTCTGGAAGTCCTAAATCTTGTAATAATCCTCCGTAAAGATCATTATCATCATCTCCAAACAAAGGTTTCTTCTTATTTTTCTTTAGTTTGTAATCTATGATAATATTATTATACTCACCAAACTTATCATCTTTTTTGGCCATATTTAACCTAAAAACAGTTATTATTTATAAAGTTTTTGTTTTATTTGTCACTCTTTAGTTATTACAAATAATAATAAACTATTTTATTTTAAGTTTAACAAATGATCTTAAAAATCTACTTATTCCGGCATGGACAATCGTATTACAACAGGATGCATTTCTTTACTGGCTGGAAAGATTCTAAATTAACCCCGAAAGGAATACTAGATGCAAAGAAAGTTGCTCAGAAACTTAAAAAAACAAGTATAGACGTTGCTTATCGTTCACACTTGACAAGATCTAAAGATACTTTGAAAGAAGTTCTTAAATTTCATAAAGAATGTAAAACTGTTATTACAGATGACAGAATCATAGAAAGGTGTTATGGGAAATTGCAAGGCAGATCTCATAAAGCATTTGTTGAAAAAGAAGGCAAAGAAGATTATTTAACTTTACTTCATTGGCACAAGATTGATCATTTACATGGTAAAGAAAAAAAAGAATTCATCAAAGAGATGGGTGAAGCAGAATTAAAAATAGTTCGTAGAAGTTATGATGTTCCACCTCCTGGTGGAGAATCTGTTAAAGATGTTGAGAAACGAGTAAAATTATTTATTAAAGATCTTTTGAAGAAAATGAAAAAAGAGAAAGTTAACGTGGCTATTTCTGCACATGGTAATTCTATGCGTCCTTTCAGAAGACATTTTGAAAAGTTATCTAAAGAACAAATGATGGAATTAGAAAACCCTTGGGATGATTACTTCGTTTATAGTGTTAATGTTTGAGAAAGTTATTAATTAAATATAAAAAAATTAAAATAAAAAAATCGCCTATTTCTTAGTGAAGTAATGTTTTCCTCTTTCAATTAATTGTTTTTCAATCTTTTTCGGAGAGAAATATTTCTTTGTAAAAGCAATCACTTTTTTAGGGTCAAACTTTTTACAACTATACACATCAATAGAAATGTAATTGTGTCCTGATAATGTATGGATAACAATGGATGATTCTACTAAAGGCACCCAACCGCTAAGTCCGGCTTTATCTGGAAATAGTTTCCTATCCGTACGAAAGATTGTTGGTGGTTCTTGCTTTGTCATATCAATGAAATCAACCATTTTGTCAAGGTAACTATAACAATGAGCTAAATCACCACAAACTCCTTTTTTACAATCGTAACAATCCAATAGAAGTTCATAACCAAACACTGTTGGTTTTTGTTTTTTAATCACATCTTTTTTCATTATTTAAAAGAAACAATTGTGATTTAAATAATTTACGTTTTCTTATTTTAAATCATCATGATTACCTCTCAAAAAGTTTAAATAATCTAAAATATTCTTAAGATTGTGAAAGGGGTTTTAGAAAATATATTAAAGAATCCAAAGTTAAAATTAGTTCGTTCTAGCGAAATTGATCCATTATATGAACCATTTAATATTAATGGTACAAGTTATCATTGTTTCTCTAGTGGAAGGGGTTCAATGAGGTCTCTAACTTTAATTTCTGGAAATCTTGCAAAACTTAAACCAGACTCCAACTGGCTTTTTCTCGTCGGTGGGTATGATGGTCTTAATAGTAAGAAAGTTCTTGCTGATGAAGTCGGTTATTTAACTAAAATTGCTGAGGAAAAAGAAATAAAACTTTTAGATCCATTAGTTTCTTTAACCAATTCTGATTTTATTGAGAGTAATATTTCAGATAAAATGTGTCAAGACGCTGCTTATGGAGCAATTATGCGAAATTATTGTAATGGAATGATAGAAAGTGAAGCATTTATGGACTATAATTTTAATTTAGGCTCTATAAAAGTACAAGAGTTATGGCATTATCTTCGAGTCACTCCTGAAACTATAGTTCAAAGAAATTTTGAAAGACTTAAAGAAGAATCATTATCTTTATCACGAGAAAAATCGGCAGATATTCTTAAAGATTCATCTCAAAAAAATATTTTAATTTATGTTGATGACATTTATAAAGAACTAATAGATGATTTAAAATCAATTAGCTAATAAACGTTTGTAATTTCCTTTTTGGTTTTTTAGCGTCTATAAAATATACTTGCATGTCAAAGAATTGTTTAGTTTCTTTATTAATTTTTTCTAATATCTTTAACCCATTTTCAGTAAAACAAATCATCCTTTTTTCGTATGTGATTAGTTTTTTTTCTTCTAATGATTCTAAGTTTTTGTATAATGTTCTTTCTTGTTTTCCTACTGTCTTTGACGACAAAAGTAATTCTATAAATGCGATTTTCGATGTTCTCAAACGGAGATTTTTTTGTGTTAATGGTTGATTTAATGATTTGTAAAACTGGCCTAAAGAATACAGGATTAAACGTTGAGTTTTAGTAAGTTTCATGGATTCTTATTCCAAAGTGGTTAAAGTATAAAAAGATTATTAACAAAAAAAGTAATATTTCCAAAATCTTTAAATACCTTTAAAGAAACATTTAGGGATAAGAACAAAATAGGTGATGATAAAAATGAAATTAATTCTTACTAAGAAACCAAAAAACGTTACAATTATTGAAGGATTTCCAGGATTTGGGTTGATTGGAACAATTTCAATTGAATATTTAATGGATCATTTAAACACTGAAAAAATCGGTACTGTTGAAGCTGAAGAAATCCCTGCAATGACTGCGATTCATGGTAATAAAGTAATTGAACCAATATCTATTCATTATAATCAGAAACATAACCTTGTTTTGGTACATGCTATTAATATCGGTAAAGATTTGGGTTGGAAATTAGCTAACATGATTGAAGAATTAGCAATTACTTTAACTGCAAAAAAGATAATTTCGTTAGAAGGTGTTGGATCTCCTGGTTCAAAAACTAGCAGGGTATTTTATTATTCTACTAAAAATGATTTGACTTTGAAAAAATTAGAAGGAATTGCAAATCCATTAAGTGAAGGTATTATTGTTGGTGCAACCGGCGCGTTGTTAGCAAAGACAATGAAAATTCCTTTGGTGGCTTTGTTTGCGGAAGCAAGGAATAATCTACCTGATAGTAAAGCTGCTGCGGAAATAATTAGGGCTTTAAATGCTTATGCTGGTTTGAAAATAGATCCTAAACCTCTATTGAAACAAGCAGAGGTGTTTGAAGATAAGCTTAAAGGAATAATTAACAAAAGTGCTAAAGCAGAAAAGATTCAATCACATAAGAGTAATAAAATGAGTTATGTTGGTTAAACTCACTTATTTCATTTCCGCGTTTCTTAAATGTTCTTGGTTTAAAGGTTTTAAGCAAAAACCGGAAGTTTAGTTTGTTTTTCTGCTGATTTTTTTAATAATTAGGGCTAGAAAACTTGCAAGTTTTGATTGAATGTTTTGTTCTTAGAAAATTCGATCAACGACCTCTTTTTTTAGAAGGAGGTGTGTGCTTTCAAAATTTTCAAGAGGCCCATTTTATTAAAAAAGCCAGGCATTTTGATAATAATGTTAGCCCCAAAAGCAATTTATAGCGAAAAAACCAGAAATTAAGTTCGCCTAATGTATATTAGGCGAAGTTTAACTTAAATTGGCACTTCTTTTACACCATCTAGGTCAAAAACTTTTTCAATTTCAACCAATATCACTGATTTAACAATGTAGTCTTCTGTTTTTTGTTGGGCCAGATCAAAATACTTACCTTTGTCAAATAATTTTACTTTTCCTTCAATTCGAAAATGCCCCGAAACCAAACAGGCTTTTTTTGTTGTTAATAAATTTTCAAATGTTCTTCTCATTTGACAGTTGGCAATTAACAATTTATCCTCAACAAAGCCTAATGAAACAACAATGTTCGCCAAAGGGCAGCTGTTATTTGAACAAGTTGCTAAAACAATCTCTTTCCCTTCTTTAAACTCATCTTCCCATTTCATTTTAGTAAATAAAAATTTTATTAATTAACTATTTTTCTAAAGTGTAACACTCATTCTAAAACTTCTCCTTTTTGATTAAATGTTCTAAGCGCAAATAATTTAATTATTTATTTGATATTTTATCTCTTTTTTGAGTGTTTAATCTTCTTATTTGTTGAATAAAACTTTCAATCAAATCTTAAATAATAAATTCTCAAAATCTGTCTGGAAAATTGCTAAAAATTCCATCAACACCTATTTTGCGAAATTTTGCAATTTTCTTTTTACTATTAACAGTCCAAACATTAACTTTTAAATTATGTTCATGTAAATATTTAACCATACTCTTTGTTGCTAAAGTACTAGTTAAGTTAATTGAGTCAACATTAGATTCTTTGGCTTTCATAACCAAGATTCTTTTTGTTAAATGCATAAGTAATCGTCTTGAAGAGTCAAAAATAACTTGTCCAATATTCGTCTTAGTTGCCCAATATATCAAAGCTGTTTTTAAACCCTGTTTCTTTGCTTCTAAGAGACTTTCTTTATGGTTAGATGAAACTAACCCTAACGTTTTCATCTTTTCTTTAGCAAGCATTTCTGCTACTATTTTAGCAGGTTTAACACCTTTAACTTCAACATTTAATTTACAATTATTTTTTTTACAAAGATCAATAACTTCTTTCAAAGTAGGAATCTTTTCTCCTTTGCCCGCGTCAAGTTTCTTTAATTCTTTAAGACTCATCTCAGAAACTTTTCCTTTGCCATTAGTAGTTCTATCAACACCATAATCATGAATAATAACCACTTGATTATCTCTAGTTAGATGTGCATCACACTCAATCATATCAACACCTAAAGAAATAGCTTTTTTAAACGAACGTAATGTATTCTCGGGTTCTAAACCACAAGCACCCCTATGACCTATTTTTAACATAGTAAAAAGGAATATTTTATTGTTTATATGGTTTTCTGAATTAGATTAAAATCTAGAAATAATTAAGTTAATTCCCTTTTCAATGTTTTATGGGCATTATTCACTTCTTTAAATTTTTCTGTACTACCACCAGAAACGTCAGGATGACATTTTTTGGCCATCTTTTTATACCCTTGACCAATTAGTCCCAAGTCGTTACAATCTTCTTCAACACCCAATAGTTTTCTTGCTTCTATACGTTTCTCTTCAACATCTTTATCTTCAGAAAAATCGTCAATAAACTGATCAAAAGTTTTTTCCTCGCTAAGCAAGGCATTAACTTCAGCCTCAATCACTTTAAACACTACATAAATATTTTCAACAAATTTTCTTGATTGCGAATAACTATAATAAAGGTTCCTACCATCTAAATACCAAGAAACAGAAGCTCGGCCCCTCTTATACGCTACAGGTTGTAAAAACACATTAATATCATCTTCAATGACGCCAATTTTTTTAAGTAGAGTGATAATATTATTATGAAATTGTAATGCCCTTCTATCAAACGAATCTCTAATTAATGGGGCATTGAATTCGTGTCCTTTTACTTTCATTTTGGCCATTTTTTGTTGTAATTGGTTCAAATCTAATGACCAGTTTATAAAGTTATACTAAAAGATGGATATTATTAAAAAAGTTTATAAAATAAATTAGGATATGAACAGAAAACATGGGAAGATTACAAGCTTGGAAAGTTGAAGTATTAGAGGAAGACAAATTAGATTTTGAACATATAATCAAACCATTATTAACGGAAGTAAGTTTAGAAAGCAGAATTGTTGGAGGAGAGTTAGTTAGTTATAGGGGAATTAATGGTGATTCTTCAAATTATGCAATATTCTTCTGGTGGAAAGATTCTGAATCATTAAAAAAATTTAAATCTCATTTAAAATCTAAATATAATGGTAATCCTCAACCAGAAGAATTTAAAGAGATGTATTTAGAGACAGAACAATATTTTAGTAATAGTAGCTTTATGTTTAAGAAAAATGATAACACAAAGAACCTAAATAACTTATCTGACTTAATTAAAAATCAAGAATATGTAGAATCTCATTAAAAATAGGTGATATGATTTTCGCAACTTCTTTTTCTAATTCATAAAAACTTTTATTTGTATCAATACCATACTGAAAATGATCTTTTCCAATAATATGTTTATTGGGGAAAGGCAAAAAGTTCTCAACAGGTAAAATGTTTTTCAAGTTATTCTCTTTAACAAACTGGTTAGGCAAAAAAAAGCATGGGCTATAATTGTTTAAGTAGTTTTTAATACCAACTAAATTATTTTCTTTAGTAGGGTTCATCCCTTGTTTAATATTGCTTTCATCATCAACAATCCCATCATTTTGAAGTTTTTGAATATACTTATTTCCAGATTCAGAAAATTGATGTTTCATGACATTACTAAAAACTGCCCAACCATCAAATGACCATTTCTCGTCAACAAAAGTAGGATGATACAATGAAAAAAAACCGCCTGAACCCCTAAAATCTTCTCCTTGAGAAAACATTAAATGAGTTCTAGCCGGAAAACCTATTTGTCTAAATGCAGTAATTAAATAAAGAGCAGCAGCGTTTCCAGGAATATGGATTAAATCCTCTTTTTCTTTCCAAATAAAACCATCATTTAAACGTTCAGATAAAGTTTTACCAAAAGATCCATAAACATAATCTTTATTTGGTCTTTCACTGTTTATAACTTTAAAAAAGTTAGAATCATCATTTGCAGATTGATACGCTAATTGATTAAACAAAGTCATAACCCCATCAATAACTTTAATTGGTTCTTCAATTTCATTAATTTCTTCTCTTATTTTATCAACGAATGCAGTTACATCTTCTGTTCTTGTTTGAGTTCCATTTTGCAACCAATAAGACAAATCATGTTCCATAATTAAAGAGTTTTCAAGATTATTAATAAACTTTATTCTAGAAAAAACGGAAAAAGTTTTAATCTACATAATTCAATCTAAAGCATAATTGATTCATTCTTTACCTATTTTAGTTGTTTCTAATTTATTTTTATTCATTAAGTTAATCCTGGATATTTTTCTTGACATGTAAAGTTCTTTTTAACTCTTTTTCTGACCATAAATAAAGATCTCCGTTTTAAACAACCTTCTTTTTTTAGTATAACTTGCTTCTAACTTTTCTTTTTTAAATAACTGAATAATCTTTTTCTTATCATCTACTACTAAAGCATTAGGTGCTACGTTAAGAAAATGATGTTGTATATAAAAACAAAATTTTCCCTTTTTGTTCAATACACTTTTTACGTTATGGACAAAGGTAGAAATGTCTTTAACATATCCAAGATCATTAAATGAAATGAATATATCTGTTTTCTTAACTTTTTGAGGTATGGTCAATGTTCTTAAAAAGTGAACCTCAATCTGTTTTCGGTCTTTTGGAGATATTTTTTCTTTAAATATTTTAATTTCTTCTTTTGACTGGTTAGCAACGTGAATTTTATGAAAAATGATTTTTCTTTTTAAAATGCTTTGTGTAAAAACCCCCATAGGAGAATTATAAACTATAATATTAGTTTTCTTACTAAACGGTCCAACTAAAGAAATAATTTTGTTAAATGTTAGTTTTGGCAAGGGAAGTTTATGGTAATAGTGTGATAAGTTAGCCATTAGATTACGTCGCAGGACAACATATTTCTGATCATAAAACAGTTCAATAGCAAAATATGCTGGAATACCGAAAGCTATTAATCCTCCAGATATACGTAAAATGTTCCATGCACTATGTGTTTCTTTAATAAACATTACTAGTAAGAAGACCATGAATAACATAGTTATAAAAGGGCCAACCTTTCCAAAAATAACTTTATAAGGACGTTTTAAGTTTGGTTTTTTGAATCGTAAGATAACGACACTTAATAATACTGCAGAATAAACAATCAGAATTAACGGAATTAGCATATGTAATAAAGTTTCATACGAACCAGCTCCAATAATGACTAATGTTGAAACTACTAAAATCTGAAACATAATTGAAACATAAGGGCTTTTATGTTTAGGATGAATTTTAGCAAATTGGGTGAAAAACAGTTTATCTTCAGCGATTGACATTAATAATCTTGGTGCAGTTACAATCCAACCAGCAGTTGCCCCAATTACAGAGATAAAAATTAGGATAGAAAAAATTACTCCACCAACAATTCCAAAATGTGCTTCTCCTAAATCTCGCAAAGGAGCAACTGATTCAGAAAAGTCTGTCCATGGAATTGTTCCCATTGCTGTAAAAGCAAGGAAGAATGATAAGATTGCAATAACTACAGTTCCCCATATCAAAGCTTTCGGCATTATTTTTGTTGGGTTCTTTGTTTCTGCTGCCAGAAATATGGCACTTTCCCACCCGAAAAATGTTTCTGCAATGAAAAAAATAGCCAAAAGAAGATTCATAGTAGGAAATACAAAAAATGGATCAAAGTTTCCTGGTTTGAAATTAAAAAACCCAGGTATGATGATTGCAATAACTGCCGTTAGAGTGATTATAGCAAATGTTACCAATACTACTGTGGATGTCTGCATTCCCCTAAATGCTACATAACTGAAAGCAATAATTAAAAAAATGGCAATTGGGACGTAAGTAAAAGCATATTTAATAGGAATTAGATATTGTAAAGCTCCTAATAAAAGCATGGCAATTGTAACAGATCCAGCAATAGAAGTTGTCCAACCAATAACAAATGACCAAAATCTACCATAAGTTTGTTTAGCAAATTCATAAACGCCACCTGCTTTTGGAAACATTGACACTAACTCACCAAAGCACATCGCAATGTAAATTGAAATTAAAGATAGTATCCCCCATGATATTAAGGAAGCAGGACCAGCATATTTTGCTCCTGCAGAGGTGAGAAACCAAATCCCTGTACCCATAATAGAGTTGATCGTGATTAAAAGGATTACTTTAAAACTTAACGTTTTTTTCAATTCTTTTTCATGAGGCTGAACTTTTCTTATTTTTGTTTTTTTAACATATTTCCGTGTTCTCAAGAATCTTGGTGCTCTTGCTCCAAATCTAAGCAGCCGTAACAATCTGCCATAACGAGCAAATTTGGCAAATCGAGCAATTCTAGCTATAAACCTAACCCCTCTAAGTGCCTTGATCAAAGCTAATCCTTCTATTCCTAAAAAGATTAAATTAAAAGGAATTGTTGCAATGATATCAAGAATGTGTTTTTTCACGTAAGGAATAAAATGGGGTGTTTCAAACCACCTAAAATACAAATCAATAGCAAAGATAATAACTACATAAATGTCAAAAATATCAATAAAGATAGACATTACTTTTCCAACACCATAAAATAGTTCAATAACAGTAACTACTAAAAGTAGAACTAAAGAAGGTGGAATTAATAACTGGATTAATTTATCTAATTTATTTTTAATCATTTTTGACCTCTTTTTTATGATAAAGTTAAATTCTTTAGTTTTTAAATTTTTCTTATTTATTTAGAGAGTGTTTATTTTTTGAACATCTTCTTTATCCAAACATAAAGAGAATGCAATAACAATAATATCACTGCTGCTAAAATAACAACTCCCCAATCAATCAAAGTTAATGGTTCAGTACCAAAGAACTTTGCTAATGGAGTATAAATTGTTAATAGTTGTAATAGTATTGAGATGATGATTGCTGCCACTAACCATTTATTGCTAAAGAATCCTAATTTATATTCACTACGAATCATTCTTATTCGAGCAAGTTCAAAGACTACTAAAGCAGTAAAAGCAATAGTTTGTGCTTTTGCTAGACCTGTTCCTTGGTATAACCAGAACAAAATTAGTGTTCCTAAACCAATCAAAAATCCAAAGATAAGAACGTCCCAACGTAAACTTTTTGATAAAATACTTTCACTTGCAGCTTTAGGTTTACGCTTCATAATTTCTTTAGCATGCGGATCGACACTAAGTGCAGTTGCTGGTAAACCATCAGTAACTAAGTTTACCCATAAAATTTGAACCGCAGTTAATGGTAATGGTAATCCTAAAATTGAAGCAAAGAAAATTGCCGTAACTTCTCCAAGATTACTGGACAATAAATATACCACAAACTTTCTAATATTATCAAATATTCCCCTTCCTGCTTCAACAGCGTTAACTATAGATGTAAAGTTATCATCGGTGAGAATCATGTCAGAAGCTTCTTTAGCAACGTCCGTTCCTGATATGCCCATAGAAATACCAATATCTGCTTTCTTTAAAGCAGGAGCGTCATTAACCCCATCACCGGTCATTGCAACAACGTGTCCTTTCTTTTTCAAAGCCTTAACTATTTCTAATTTGTGTTCAGGATTAACTCTAGCGAATATACTAGTTTTATGAATTATTTTACTTAAATTTGCTGTATCTATCTCACTGCCAAGCATGGCTTCTCCAGTAATTCCCAATTCAGCAGCAATCGCTTTTGCAGTAGTAATATGGTCGCCAGTAATCATGATTACCCTAATACCAGCATCTTGACATTTCTTTATAGATTCTTTAACTTCTTCTCTTGGTGGATCAATCATTGCTTGCAAACCAATAAAAATCATATCATTTTCAGAATCTTCTTTTTTCTTAAATCCAGAATTGTAAGCAAACCCTAAAACACGTAATGCTTGTTTAGCAAATTTTTCATTTTCTAGAATAATTTCCTTCTTCTTAAATCGATCTAGTCGTTTGACTTTTCCATTAATTAAAATACGGTTACATTGGTTAATTATAATATCCGGTGCGCCTTTTGTATAAGAGAGTTTTCCTTCATGTGTGTCATGAATAGTAGTCATAATTTTCCTTTCAGAAGTAAAAGTAATTTCATCTACACGTTTATTTTCTCTATTAACTCTTTTTTGTTCAAACCCAGCTTTCTCTGCACTAACTATCAAAGCTGCTTCAGTTGGATCACCCATGATTTCTCTTTTACCTTTTTCTGTTTCAAATGAAGCATCGTTACATAAAAGTCCAACTTTTAGAAGTTGGTGTAATAGTAAAGGGTTAGCTAGTTTATTATCTAAAGTGAACGTCCCTTTTGCTTCATAACCAGAACCAGTAACATCATAGATAGTATTATTTGCATAAATTTTTCTAACAGTCATCTGGTTATGAGTTAACGTTCCCGTTTTATCTGTACAGATAACATCTACACCGCCAAGAGTTTCTACGCTGGGCAATTTTCTTACTAAAGCGTTCTTTTTAATCATCTTTTGAACGCCTAACGCTAACGAGATTGTAATTACTGCTGGCAAACCTTCAGGAATTGCTGCTACAGCTAAAGCAATCGCAGTTAAGAACATTACAGATGCTGGTTTACCACCAATGACTCCAGCAAGGAAAACTAAAACTGCAACTGCTACAACAGCAATTGTAAGATATTTTCCAAGTTCTCTTAACTTCTTTTGTAATGGTGTTTGTTTTTCATGAGCTTCTGTAATAAGTGTTGCAATTTTGCCAACTTCTGAATTCATTCCAGTAGAAACTACTACTGCTTTACCTCTCCCAGAAGTAATAACCGTTGATGAGAAAACCATATTTTTTCTTTCAGCAAGGGCAGTTTTTTCTGCAAGTTCATCAGTATTTTTAGAAATTGGAAGTGATTCACCGGTTAACGGGCCTTCTTGAGTTTCTAAACTGTGCGCTTCAATTAAACGAGAATCTGCAGGAATTTTATCACCCGTTTCTAAAATGATTATATCACCAGGAACAAGATATTTACTTTCAATCTTAATTTCTTTACCATTTCTAAGCACTTTGGCTTTTGGAGAAGCCATTCTTTGCAAAGCTTCAATAGACTTTTCTGCACGAAACTCTTGCACGAATCCCAGAATAGAATTTAAAATAACTATACTAGCAATGACAATAGCATCTGTAGTTTCTTTAAGGAACAGAGAAACAACTAGAGCAAACAATAAGATCCAGATTAAAGGGGAAGAGAATTGTTCTAAGAAAATTCTAAATGCACTAATTTTCTTTTCGGCTTTAAGTTCATTTAAACCATAAAGCTGTTGACGATGTTCAGCTTCATGGTTAGTAAGACCTTTCCCAGAAGTGTTTAATTGACCGAGAACTTTCTCACTTTTTAATGTATAGAATTTATCTTTTAATGTTTGACCTGCTTTCATAATTATCTGAACCCCTCTTTAATAATAAATAAGTAATTAAGATTAATATAAAAATGTTTGGTATCAGAATACTTTTAGTATAGAATCTTGTCTTATTTCTTCCTTTTGTTTCTCAAAATCTTCCCTGATATTCCGATCATCAACTAGTTTATTATAACCATCTTTGAAAGCTTCCCCAGCTTGATAGACTCTTGTAATTGCACCTACCATTTCTTTAACGGTCATTCTTGGGGTTAGTTTGATTGAGAAAACATTATTTTGTCGTTCTAAAGGTAACGGGTACCCCCTAGCAAGACAGGTGTTGCCAATTGCAGGACTTTTTAACTCTTCACCATCTTTGTAAGAAGTTCCAACATCATAACGTTCTTTTAACTGGCCCATAATTTCTACTAAATCTCCACTTTTCATATCTGTTGTTCCCTTTAACAGATCATAGTTCATGATTGTTTTTGGAGTTTGATAAGTTACCAGTGCAGATTCTATTTTTGCAGTTAAACGATCAGTATCTTCATAATTTTTAATAAGAATTCCTAAATGGTGTTTAGGTCCTCCTAAAGACATTCCAATCAAATGTTTTGTTGGCCTTTCAATCTCTGCCATAGAAATTGTAGATAAACCGCTCTTACTTTTATTAGGGTTTTTACTTCTTCTGTAATTAGGAAATTTCTTTCTCCAAAATGCCGTCTTTTCTTTAAATTCTTTTTCTGCTTCAGCTTCTCTTTTTCTGTAATCAGCAAGAATTTCATCTTCAGCCTGTTTAAATTCTAAACGGTCTTCCAGTGAAACGTTCCCGTCATTTTTGTATTTCCCTAATTTTTTAGCTATTACTGGACTAGCTCTAATAACTAAACCATTATCAAAATTATAATTAATACTAGCATGAATTTCTGGCAATCTAAACATTTCAGAAAGCGATTGATGAGTATAAGTTGTCCTTTCAGGTTCATCAAATTCTAATTGAGAAACTACATTTCTTAATTTCTTATCAGTAAAAGTCTTTGTTGCCATTTTAAATTGGAATTAGATTCATTTTAATAATGATTTAGATTCTTAAATGTATATTAAAGAGTACTCATAATGTATATCTATCTTCAATATTTACTTTCAATTTAGACAAAACCGGATTAGGAACATCTTTTTTAACTAATTCAATGGTTACATCTGGTAAAAAACTCTTTAAATATTCTTCAATCTCAGATGAATCTTCCCCTATAGGTATTGCAAATCTTACAGATTTTTCAATATCTTGAGTATTTTCTGCAAGAACGTTTCTGTTTCTTTCTAAACAAAACTTTCTGATTTTTCCACGAAGCATAACTCCATAAATTTTATCATCTGTTCGAATTTCATAAATATCCCATTTAATTATTTCTTTAAACATTTTATATCTTCTCCATTCGCCACAATCCCACATCCACCATCACAACAGGTTTCTTATGATGCATGAAAGTTGCTTTAATCGGAAAATCATATCTCCAGAAATGAGTTATTTGAAAATTAAAATCTCTAGCAATCGCTTCTACAAAAGATTTTGTTGAGAATTTGTGCATACTGTAAACAATATTTGAGACAGAAAAAGCTTTCTCTAAGAATTTTTTATCTGCATGTTCAGTTTTAGTTCCAAAAGGCGGATTCTGGACAACAATGTCAACTTCTTCATCAAACAAAGTGATATCATTAATAATAAATTCTGCTTCACCAATTTCATATTCTTCTTTGACTTTATTATAATTGTCAATACAAAGTTTAATTGCAGATTCATCTTTATCAATGAAATAAATTTTTCTTGCACCCATTAATAATAAAGCAATTCCTAAAATTCCCGGACCAGAAGCTGCATCTAAGATAATTTTACCGGCAACTTCTCCTTTTAAAGCCATCTGCCAGACCCAATCTCCAGCAATTATATCAGGAGTTGCGTACTGTTCAAGTTCTAAAGATGGTTCTTGAAAAGTTTTCAATTTAGATAATTCTACTTCTAAATCTTTTTTTGATCTAACCATAGGTGAATAAAAAACAAGATTAGTTTTTAATAGTTTTGTAATTCTTTGAATAAGTTTTATATAAAATCACCCATTCTCTTATTTCTATGAAAACTGTAGGAATAATTGGCGGACTTGGACCAGAAACAACTTCTGAATTTTATTTAGATTTAATCTTTTCTTGTCAAAAGAAAAATAAAATTAATCGGCCACCAATTATAATCTCAAGCGTTCCTATCCCCTACCAGTTTGAAGATGAAACCATTTCAAAGAATGTGGGTATTGAGAAATTTCTACCCTTCTTAATAGAAGAAGCTCAACGTTTAGAAAAAAGTGGGGCTGACTTTATTGTAATGCCCTGTAATTCACTTCACATTTTTATTAATGATATTCGTAATTCTGTTAAAATTCCAGTTTTGAGTATTATTGAAGAAACAGTTGATTTTCTTAGAAATAATAAGTTCAGAAAAGTGGGTATTGTTTCAACATCTGCCACCATTAAGAACAAATTATATGAAAATGCATTTGAACAAAACCAAATTGCTTATGAAATGCCAGATGATTTTCAACAAGCCAAAATGGGTAAAATAATTCACAATTTAGTTATTGGACAACAAAACAATAAAGACCGTGAGGAATTGATTAACATTATAGATAACTTTAAAACAAAAGAAGTTGATTGTATTATTCTTGCTTGTACAGATCTTCAATTATTAATTCCAAAATCTCATTCTTTAAAAATATTTGATACCATGAAAATATTTGTTGATTCTACTGTTAAGAAAATATTGGAATTACAATAAACTGATTTATATATCAACTAAATAATCTCCAAGCTTAAAATCTTATTTCTAACTATTGGTTAGTGATTTTGCACAATCGAAAGGTATTTAAACCTTAAAGAAATGTCTATTGATGGGGGTATTTGTGGTAGAAGTTAATAGTCATAAGAATAAAATAGAGGAAGTACTATATACTTCAAATTAAAAATATGAGCGACTTTAAAGATAATACAAATAATGAATTTAGTAAGATTAGACTTGCTTTAGAAGAGCATTTATCTGCTATTAATGAGAATTCTTCAGAAATTCAAGCATTGTTTGATTATCTTCAGCAATTAGATAATAAGATTGAAAAGTTGTCTCAAAGACTTGATTGTGTTCAAATGCAAGGTTCTGAATGTCATGATGATTTACCACATATTGTTCCATTAAATCATACCGAAAAGAAAGTTTTCTTAACACTTTATACTGAACAATTACCTTTATCTCATCAAGAAATTTCTGCCAGGGCAAGAGTACCTTTATCAATTGTTGGTGAGTGTTTATCTAGTTTAGTTGATAAATCTGTACCTATTCTAAGAACTATGGCTAACGGTCAAATGTTTGTTAAATTGTCTCCATCATTTAAAGAAAGGCAAGCTAAAGAGAACCTAGTAAATTTGAGTTTAGAAAGTTTTATGTGATTGAAGGGAAAATAAATGATCAAGACCAAAACATTTTGGCAAAATATTTCTAATAAAGGAATCTATAATTCTGCAGATATGACTAATGACAACAGAGAAGAGTTAGATGAAGCAATAAAAGTATTAATAAGACAAAAAGATAATCAAGTTAGAAATTTATGGGTTTTTGGTAGTGCAACAGGAAGTAGGGAAATGCTTTTTGTAAATAAAGTTAAACTAAAAGTAAAAAATTCTATCTTTGTTAATGATTTTGTTCCTGACTTTGTTGAAAATGCAAGAAAGCTGTTTAATTCAAAAAAGAGTTTTAAAGATAAAGTTTTTACTGCAAAAGGTTCTGCAACAGAAATAATTTCAAAAATAAAACTTGATATTAATGATACTTTAATGATGATTGGTGTTTACAAAGCAGAATCATTTTTAGAGTCTGGCTATGAAACTTATAAGAAAAACGTTCCCATTTTGGGTGTTGAGAAAAAGAAAACTATTGGAAACATTTTTTCAAAGAAAAAATCTGATTGTCCAACAATTCAGTTTGAATCTAAAACTGGTTTTTTTTCAACATGGTATTCTAAAGAAGATTTGCTTGAAATGATCAAGCAATTAGGAGAATCATTTAGGTTTATTGAAATTCCTAAAGGATATTTAATATTTAATATCCCCAAACATGTCACAAACCTTTCCTTAATGCTTAACAATGTGTTTGGAAATATGCTTGTACCAGAACAAAAAAAGTTTTTAAAAGAAGTTTCAAATAAGAAGTATCATCTTTTGTATGGAACTCCAGAATATTATGAAAAAATTAAAAAAATAGACCTGGGAAAAGAAGTCATGGATTTTTTGTTCTTGAACCTTCCACCCATTTGTAACCTTAGATGTAAAAAATGTTCAATTGCTGTAAGACAAAGAGTAATGTCAAACTCATTAACTTTTGAAGAATATAAAAAAATTATTGATGAAGCATCGGAGTTAGGTGCGAAAACTGTTGCTATCGCTGGTGAGGGAGAACCTTTAATTTATCCAAAATTTAAAGAATTGATTGAACATGCAAATAAAAGAAAAATGGCAGTTGTTTTTGCAACTAACGGCACTTTATTAAATGACAATTGGATTTCTTTTTTAGAAAAACACGATGTAGGTTTTACAATAAGTCTAGATGTAATATCAGAAAATAAGTATCAAAATGTGTGTGGGTCCCCTGCTAATTTTAGGAAAGTGATGGATGCTATTAAAAAAGTTAAATCTAAATTTAACAAAAAAATAAAACATATTAATAATTATGTGGTTCATTATGCTGGAGTTTATTCAGTTGTTTCTGACCATAACATAAAAGATGTGAAGATGATTAGCTCTTTTGTTAACGATAAAATGTTTCATGCTGCCGGACCAATAAATTATATTGGAAACGCAAAAAAGTATAAAAAACTGTTTAAAACTGAAGAAATCAACCCGTTAGTTTTAGATGAAGCAGAATTTTTCTTATTAACTGAAACTTGCCCGATTAATGGAAAAGATGTTTGTGGGTTCATGTATTATGGTCTCTCTATAGGATATAATGGAGAAATTCTTTTAGCTGATCACTGTTTAGCAAGTGAGTATAAGATTGGAAATATTAAAGATAACTCTGTGATGTATTATAGAAATAAAGTTAAAAACCTCTTAGAGAAATTTTATGATGAGTTTGGGGGAACAAACTTTTGTATTGCCAGAGATCCTAAATGTAACGAGTTTATTAAGAAATGTTTGAAATAAGTAATTCTTTGAAAAAAGAGTCAGGTGACTACAAAATTAGCAAAGTGTAGACAAAAATATGATAGATGCATAAAATGTAGTCACTTAAATAGTAAAAATTTAAATATATCCTCAGTTACATTATACTCATGGCAATTATCTATGAAACTAAAAATTTTATCCTTGAATCTCATGAACACCCATTTGTTTCTAGAGAAGAAGGTGGACATCTCAGACTTAAAATTAAAGACGTTTCTGTTTCAGATAGAACTCAATTAGATTTAGAAATTGCTTACGAATACATGTATTTATCAATGATTGCAGGTGAATCTTTAGAAAAAGCAATGAACAAATGCGGAGTTAATGTTGTTAAAGTGAATTATCAAGATATGGGTAATTGGGCATTTAAGAAGAATAAAACCCCTTATTTACATATGCACATTATAGGCAGAGCAAAAGATGCTAAAGTACAAGTGTTTCCCGAATCAGTACAATTACCAGACAGATCAACTGGTTTCTACGATTTATTTAAACCATTGAATGAAGAAGATATTAAAGAAATAAAAAAACAGATGGAATTTCTACTTCAAGAAGAAAAGTACCAAAATAATAAATGGAAATTAAATTAAGTCACTCTCTCTAATCTAATAACTAAAAACAAGAACATTTATAAAAAAGCATAAAAATATTTCTACACAATGACAGAACTGATAATTACAGAAAAACCTAGTTCAGCTGTAAAAGTAGCAAATGCTTTAGCAGATTCTGCTCCAGTAAAAAAGAAAAGTAAAGGTGGGTCATATTTTGAATTAACTCATGGTAAAAATAAAATTTTTGTAACTTCTGCTGTTGGTCATTTGTTTGGATTAGTTGAAAATAATAAAAAAGGTTGGACCTATCCAGTATTTGACATTAAATGGGAAGCTTCATACAAATCACATAAAGATCTTAAATATGTTAAAGGGTACATTGATACAATTTCTATGCTTTCAAAAAAGTGTGATGAATTTACTGTTGCATGCGATTATGATGTTGAAGGAGAAGTTATTGGATTAAACGTTATCCGGTACGCCTGCAAGAAAAAAGATGCTAACAGAATGAAATTTTCTACTTTAACTAAAGGTGATTTAGTAAAAGCTTATGAAAATAAACTTAAACATCTTGATTGGGGTCAAGCATTTGCTGGTGAGACCAGACATTTTTTAGATTGGTATTATGGAATTAATCTTAGTAGAGCCTTAACCTCTGCAGTAAAGTCAACAGGCGCATTTAAAGTTATGTCTGCAGGAAGAGTACAAGGACCATCATTAAAATTATTAGTAGATAGAGAAAGGGAAATTAATGCTTTTGTTTCTGAACCATTCTGGTTAATTAAATTAGATGGTGATTACAAAAAAAGTCCCGTTGAAGCTTGGCACAAGAAAGATAAAATCTTTGACAAAAAAGTTATGGAAAATATCATGACCAAAGTTAAAGGTCAAAAAGAAGCTAAGATTAAACAAATTAAACGTACAAAAAGGAATCAAGCACCACCATATCCGTTTGATTTAACAACATTACAATCTGAATCTTATGGACAATTTAAAATTACTCCTAAAGAAACTCTTGCAATTGCTCAATCATTATATTTGGCAGGAGTTACTTCTTACCCAAGAACTTCTTCCCAACAATTAGATCCAAAGCTAGAACTTAAAAAAATCTTAACACAACTTAGTAAACAGCCACAATATGGGGACTTGTGTAAAGAGTTACTGAAAAAAACAACATTAAAACCTAACAACGGAAAGAAAACTGATCCTGCACATCCTGCAATATATCCAACCGGGCAAGTTCCTAAAACTCTTAAACCAAGAGAAGAAAAACTTTACGATTTAATTGTTAAAAGGTTTATGGCAACATTTGCAGAACCTGCCGTTCGTGAAACTATGGAAGCATCTTTAGATGTTAACGATGAAATATTTACTGCTAAAGGAACAAGAACTGTTGAAGAGAATTGGCACGCTTTCTATAAACCATATGTGAGATTAGAAGAAATTACTCTTCCAGACATGAAAGAAAACGAAACAGTTACGATTAAGAAAATATCTAAGGAGGATAAAGAAACTCAACCTCCAAACAGATTTAACCAAAGTTCTATCATTAAAGAGTTAGAAAAACGCAATTTAGGAACTAAAGCAACTCGTGCAGACATCTTAGACAGATTATTTCAACGAGGTTATGTTGAAGGGGTTAAAATTATTGTAACACAATTAGGCATGGAAACTTTAGAAGTTTTAGAAAAACATGCTCCAACAATTGTTGATGAAAAACTTACTGCTGATTTTGAAGCTGACATGGAAAAGATTCGTGAAGGTAAAGGTAAACAAGAAGCAGTTTTAGAAAAAGCTAAAAAATTTTTAACAAAACTGTTAGCTCAGTTTAAGAAGAAAGAAAAAGAAATTGGTAAAGATATCATTAAATCTGTACGGGAGACTGAAGAAAAACAAAACCATGTTGGTCAATGTCCAAAATGTAAAGAAGGCAGTTTAACAATGAAAAAGGGAAAATTCGGCAGGTTTATTGCTTGTGATAAATATCCTGAATGTAAAACTACGTTCAATTTACCTAATACTGGTTTAATCAAACCTACCGATAAGTTATGTGAACATTGTCAATCGCCAATGGTAGAAGTTATCAGGAAAGGTAAACGGCCAGATGGTGTTTGTATTAGTCCGGACTGTCCAAGTAAAACTTCTAAAGAGATGGAAAAGGAAATTAAAAAAATTGAACAAAACAAAATTGAAAAGAAATGTCCTAAATGTGATAAAGGTCTTGTGGTAAGAAATTCTATGTATGGTTCTTTCTTAGGTTGTCCAGGATTTCCAAAATGTCGGCACACAGAGAAGTTAGAAAACGGAATTGAAAAAAAGAAAGAAGAAAAAGAAGAGTGATACTTTATTTCCACAACAATTAAATAATTCATTAACATACCTTAGATAATGGTAAACCATTACATAATTATTCTGGCAGCAATTGTTTCAATGTTAATTGGAGCATTTTGGTACTCGCCAAGAGTTTTTGGCAGAGTGTGGATGAAACTTATGGGGAAAGAGAGAGCAAGGTTTCCTAAAAGAAGTTATATTATTGGATTTATGAAAGAAATTGTAACAGCTTATGTTTTAGCGATAATGATATTTTCTGTTGGTTTGGGAATGATTACAGGATTTTTAGTTTGGATTGGATTTATTGCAACAAGTTCGTTAAGTATAGTTCTTTGGGAAAAGAAGCCAATCAAATTATATATATTAAATAATATTTATAGTCTAATCAGTTTGTTAGTGATGAGTTGGATGATTAGTGCTTGGGCTTAATAACAAGCACCATTATCACAACCATGGTTGCAAGGTTGATAAAGTGCCCAGACTACTTTACAATTGATTTGTTGAAACTCTTTCATTAAAGCGTCACGTTGACATTTTGTATTTTGTAAGAAAGTGGCATCACAAGAATCAGGATTTTCGTTGAAACTGTTAACCATAAAAATGATTTTATCTGAAACATTGTTTTGTTTCTCACCAAAATTGAAATAATACCATTTTTCTGTATCTGTTTTTTTAATAGCAAGAGTGTTTAACATTGAATATCCTGCGGAATTGTCAAAACTATAATTTTCTCCTGAATAATCTTTACCTAAAGTTAAATGTAAAGTATTCTTTTTAACACAAACAGTAATATTAAAGTTAAGAAATTCTCCTTTTTCAGTGTAAAGATTATCGTTAAGAACATTATTTTCAATTTCAATGTAATGTGGACCTTGTGGGAAATTAGGATCGCCATGGTAAGTTTTGATATCATAACAATCGTTTTTTAACAAAATCTCAATCTTTGCTGGTTCGTTATCAGTGTAAATGAACGAGTTTAAAGAATTGTTATCATTTGAACGTACACGAAAATAATCTTTAAAATTTATTTCTTTAATCCAATTTTTATCATAATCCATAAATGTGTTATTTAATGAATAGTTTTGATTTGAATATTTTATGGAATTGTAAACTTTCTCAGGGATGATGGTTTTGTTTTCTGTTATTATTTCAATAGAAGTTAAGTTTTCATCAGAATGCTCTTTTTCCAAAGAGATGTCAGTAACTAAGAACGCTATAAGTAAAATGATAAATGAGATGATAAGTTTTTTTATAATAGCGTTATCTTTCCTTCTAAAAATTTTATTAAAACCGGGGTGCCAGATAAGTATAGCAATAATTGTTAATAGTGTTGATAAGAAGTTTCCTGTAAGTAAAAAGTAAATGCTGATTAATATTAAAGGTAGTGTAAAGATAATGTTCTTGAAGATGAAATTTTGTTTGTTCATTTTTTTATCCTTTTCTCTAAAACGACAATTTTCTTATCTCTAGCATCTAACTTATCTAAGAGTTTATCATTTTCGTGACTTAATTTAATATTTTCTATCTCTTTAGATTTAATTTCCTTCTTAGATATCTCTAATAAGTAATCTTTCCTTTCAATGTCAGCGTTTAGACACGCATTATTCTTATCTAATGATTTTACTTTTTTTGAGTAATTTTTATTTGATTTTTCTAAAGATTTGATTTTTTCCTTTTCTTTTTTTAATCTAGCAACTTCTTTATTAAAATATTCAGACTTTTTATCCTCATCAAACTCTTCTGCAATTTCTTTAAATTCTTTTCGATTTTTTACAGAAACAATTTGTAGTTTTTCTGTATCATCTTTAGAGGAGAACAAACAATAGCCTAACCCAGAAGTTTTTAACTTTTGAAAATTTTCTTTTCTTATCCTTAACTGTTTAGATAAGAAAACTGCATCTTTATCCAATGATTCTTGGAATGCTAATATTGTTCCAGAATTAGCTAGGATAGTCTCTGAGAAGTCTGTAGGTCTTTGAGAAGCCAAAATAATTCCAACCCCATATTTTCTTGATTCTCTTAAAAGAAGTTCTACTGGTGAACCGGGATACATCATCCTATGCGCTTCATCAATAACAACATACAGCCAAAGGTCATCACTTTGTCCTTTTGTGTATAAATAGTTGATTAACTTATTTAATAATAAATCTGCAACTAAAGATTTAACTTCATCAGTAGGAAACTCTAACAATTCAATAACACTTAATTGTTTAATCACAGTTTCTAAAGAAAGGGAAGTACTATCGGCTTCCATGAACAAATCTACATCGAACAAAACAGAAATCTTTGCAGTAAGTTTTCTTATATCTGATCCTTTTATTTGGGTGTCAAACAAGATATCTTTAAAAAAGTAAAAAGGCATCAAGTTATAATTGCCATCATTCTTTACTTTAAGATTTTTTATACCGGACTGATGATAAAATTCTTTAATTGAATCCCTAATAATTGCTTCTTGAACTTCTCCTAAAGAAAAAATATTAGCAATCATTTTAGATACTTTATAACAAACATCTAACGGTTTTTCGTTAATTTGAATCTCTAAAGGGTGAAGTGTTGCTTTATCAATCTGGACCAAATTATCTGCAAAAACTTTAAAATCGTTATGAAAGTCAAGTATTAATGAATTGATTTTTTGTTTTTTTAATTCTAAGATGATAGCTTTAAGAGTTTCAGTCTTACCAGAACCAGAACCTCCAACAGTAATTAAGTGGGGATTCTTTTCATTTTTAGGTACCCAAATAACTTTTTCATTATTAGTTAAATTATTACCTAAATATACAGATATTTCTTTAATATTCATTTGTCTTAAGAAGGAAACAATATTGATTTAAATAGTTTATTGTAAATTAGGTGTTTGTGAAGGATTGAGAATTAGCAATTACACTAAAGAAACATTTATATTAAACCCAAATTTAACCAAATCCATGGATGAAATAGAGTTAAAATTTCTTGATATTGATGTTAAAGAAATTAAAGATAAACTAAAAAATATTGGAGCTCAAAAAAAATATTCCGCTTATACAGAATCTTATCCATTCATAGCAGAAGGTTATCATAGTAACAAGTCTGATCAAAAATATTTAAGAGTCAGGAAAGTTAACAATGAAATCACAATTACGTATAAAGAACCCGCTAAAGATTCTAAAACTACTAACAGGGAAGAGATTGAAATTAAAGTTAGCGATTATGATAAAGCCATTTTAATTTTAGAAAGGTTAGGTTTCCAGAAAGGAAAAGTTTTCAAGAAACATCGGGCACATTATGAGTTAGGCAATGTCCACTTCGAACTTGATACGTTAGATAATGTTCCTACTTATTTAGAAATTGAAACTCAAACTGAAGAAGAGATGGAAAAAATTTGTAAAAAATTAAATTTAAACATTGCTGATGGTAAAAAAGGTACGATAGTAGAGATTTTACCTGAACTGTTTGAGTTATAAAAAGAAAAAGAAAAAAAGATTATTTTTCTGGACAAAAATAGCCAATTTCTACAACTGCTTTTTCTGTATTGGGGTCATAAGACTTCAGACGCATGTCCCAGTTTTGAGTAAATAAGAGTTCAGGTTCTTCAGCAGTATCTGCAATTATCTTACTTAATTTTTGCCCAACACCAACATAAAAATCATCCGGAGCAACCATATTAAGTTGTATGTTCCACAAGTCCACAATACTTCCATTATCTACACCAATGATTTTTACTTCTGCACCATCAATACTTTCTTCATTAACTTTTAATTCATGGGAAAAGTTGTCATCAGTGATATCATTATCTTTTAGTTGAATTGCTTCCGCACCGAGATAAAAATCTGCAGCATGTATTCCACCAGCATAGTTCTGGTAGAGAATATCTGAAACACCGATTAAAGTACCATCTGCAAGCGTTCCAATATCTCCTTTGTAAAGTTTACTGGTCATTTCGCCATTAACTTTAAACTTTACCGATTCTTCATCAACATAAAATAATTCAATATCATAATTAGTTATAGATCCATCATTGTTAATTTCGTATTCATGAGATTCATTTTCTGACATAGAACCAAATATTGCTCCTCTCATTAAAGTTAAGTCAACACCATTCTCATTTGGTCTTGATGCTTTAACAATGGAATACTCTTTTCCTAATATTTCTGCTTTACCCTCTAAAAAATCTTTCAATTCTGTCCCGTTAACAATTTCTGAATCTAAAGGTGAAAAGAGATCTAATTCATATTTAGCAATCTGTTTTCCTGCTTCAAATAACAGGAAATAGTCTTGAACATCATCATCATTTTCTAAAAAATCTACAAAACCAGTACTTTCATTTTCAAAGATTAAATATTGTCCAAACAATGAATTCTTTCCTAGAACCGGTTTTCCAAGGATTTCATCACTTAATATTTCCAATTCTTCTTTCCCAATCCACTTGTTTTTAGTTGAAGCAATTGCTTGTTTAAAATCTAAAGTTATTTCAAATAAATCATTTTCACAAGGATTTGTATAAGTATCAATTCCAACATCTTCAACTAAAGTTTCAGACATTTTATCTTCATAAAGAGTATCTTTAACTTCTAAAATATCCTCAATCTCAGAATAATTTACTTCTCCCATAACATCTTCTTGAGAACTAATTTCTTCTTGAGCAATATCATTATTTAATGTAGGATTATAAGTTTTGTCAGTACCGCAACCATTCACAGCAAATACAAAAGCACCTGCAATTAAACTTCTTTTCACCCATTTCCCTAACATATTTTCTAACATTTTATAGTCTCCAAACAGATATCACCAGAATATTACTTTAAAAATGGCTGTTTAATTTAAATCTTTCTTTAATAAGTAATACTTTAACAGTTAAACTTAAATACTTATGAAATTATATTTAATTTAAAATAGAGGTGTAATAATGATAACTAAAACAATTCAGATTAATCAGTCGGTAGCAATTCTTTGTGATGGTAACAATATTGAAAGAAGTATCCACGAAATTTCTAAAAATACTAATGCAATGGTCAACTTTGATAAAATTATTCCAAAACTTCTTAGTAGTAGAGGACTTAACAGGTTAATCTACTTTAGAGAAGGAAAAAACATTTCAGATAAATTAGCAGAACGGTTACATAACCAGTATTATGGTAGTGTTGTTCCTTGTCACAAGTCTGCTGATATTCCATTATCAATTAAAGCTACCCAGTTAGCTTCAAAAGTTGATACTATTATTATCATGTCCGGAGATTCAGATTACGTTGAATTGGTAAGACATTTGAAGGGAGAAGGTGTTAGAGTGGAGATTGCTGCGGTAGTTGAAACAACTGCAAGAATTCTTATTAATGAAGCTGATTATTTTCATCCAATTACTAGAGACGATTGGTTCATTTACAATTCTCCTAAAACTAAAAAGAAACATATTCCTAAAAAGAATCCGAAAAAATAATAGAAAACTTTTTATATTCTGTTTCATTACTTACTAGGATGAGAGCTAAAAGTATAAATATTGATATGGACGATTCTTTTAGTTTCACTTATTTATTTCTCTGGTGATTTGCTAACCAATATAATTTTTTACTATGTTAAAAAGCTAAACTTTTTATCAAAAAGGAAAAAGAAAATTGGTTGCTTGTTTTTGAATTAATTAACAAATATGGAGGATAAAATGAAGATAATTACTAGACCAGAGGATATTTTAAAATATCTTCCTCATGAAAAAAAATTAATAGAACGAATAAATGAAGCAAATAAAGTAATAAAAGAAGGTCATAAATTTAGTGTTACTGACTTTTATCTAAGAAATGTAATCAAAAATGACTCTAATCATCCTTTATTGACGGCAGTGTTGCCAAGCAGAGATGATTTAGAAATCATAAGAGGATTACATACTTCTGTTGACGAAGTAAAAATTTCTGGGTCAGAGTACATGATTCAGAAATATAAACCAAATTCAATCGTTACTTTAACAACCCAGTGTGCACAAGATTGTACTTATTGTTTCAGAAAACAACACCAATCAAAATCTGCATCACCGGAAGATATTGATAAAATTATTAGTGATATTGAATCGGCAGGAGAAGAATATACAGAAGTGATTTTTAGTGGTGGTGATCCATTAATGTTAAACCCTCGTTTATTAGACCATTTAGGCGAAAAACTTCAATCAGTCAGAGAAAGTAGAAGATTGTTAGTGGGAATAAATACAAGAGTGCCCATTGTAGCGCCTAGCCTTTGTTACGGAGCAAGAATTGATGCTTTGAATAAAATTAAACCGGGGAATATTGGGTTGCACATCTTACATCCTGATGAGATCACGGATGAGTTTAAGGAAGCATGTTATCAGATCAGAAAGAACTCACCCGTAAATTTCAGGACAACTCATCCTTTGTTAAAAGGTATTAATGACGACCCTAAAATATTGACTGAGATGTATAAACAACTCGCTGAAGAAATCAATGCTACCCCAAAAGATTTGATTGTTCCCATCCCCACAGGAGCAGGTAAATCAAAAAGGCTAAGTTTAGAACGATGTATGGAAATAATGCGTGATTTACATAATACTTTACCAGGAAACTTGTTGCCAAGATTAATTGTTTGTTCACCAGTTTACGGAAAAAGTTATCTTGACCCTTTTCATACAAAAAAAGATGGCAGTTTTGGTTATGATGTTACAGCTGAAAGAACATATCAAGGGATGTTCATTAAAGATGGCAGTTGTCTTCAGAGGTGTAAAGCGATTGAATAACATTTTTTTTAATTTTTTAATTTTTAAACAATTAATTTAATAAACTAACCATATTTCACAGTAATTAACAATGATATCAGAAAATGTTCTTAACACTGTAATAAATAAAGTTCTTGCTTTAAAGAAAGAGGAAAAGTTCCTGATAGTAACTGATAGTATTAAAAGGGAATTAGCGGAAGACTTTTTTATTTATGCAATTAACAACAATTTTAATGTTAAGATTATTTTAATAGCAACGATGGAACAACATGGTCAAGAACCTCCAAAAGGGGTTGCTAATGAGATGATTAAGAGTGATGTTATTTTCTTGTTAACGGATAAATCATTATCACATACGGAAGCTACCAGAGAAGCTGTTAAGAGTGGAACAAGAGGAATCTCGTCTCCCAACATGTATGCTGACATTTTAGAAAAGTGTGTTGATATTGATTACGATGAACTGATTAAGTTTCATCAATGGTTAAGACCAATTATTCTTAACAGTAAACAAATTCAAATTACAACGGAGTTGGGAACAAACATTAAATTTTCTGTAACTAAAGTTCGTGGTAATCCTGAACATTTATTGAAGAATCAACCGGGGGCAATTGGAAATTTGCCCACTGGAGAAATTGATTCTGGAATCAAAAACGCAAACGGAAAGATTGTTATTGACGGATCTTTTCCCCATTTAGGATTAATTGAAGAACCAATAACTTTAGAAGTTAAGAATAATCAAGCAGAAATTATTTCTGATAACGAACCCTCAAACAAACTTAGAGAAATTCTTGACAAAGTGGGAGAGGAAGCTTATTTATTGGCAGAATTTGGAATTGGTACGAATCCAAAAGCAGAATTAACTGGAAGAGTGATTGAAGATGAAAAAGTTCTTGGAACAGTGCATTTTGCTTTAGGTAACGATTTAACTTACGGGGGAGATAATAATATTCAATTACATTTAGATGGTGTTATTAAAGAGGCTACAATTATTGTTGATAATGTTGTTATTATGGAGAAAGGGAAGTTTATTTAAGCATAGATTTCCATTCTATTATTTTCTTCATTAATGCTGGAATTATCCCTGAAAGAACAATATTATTATACGTAAAAACTGCGTTATATTTTCCTAAGCTAATAACTAATGGATTTTTTTTGTTAACATGTTTTAATAATTCTTTTCCTTTTTCTTTAAGTAATATGTTTTTAATTGCAGTCCTTGCTTGTTTTTCTGCGTTCTGAGCAGTTTTTTCTACAAGAACATTGTTAACATCACCAACCGCAAAGATATTTTTATAATCAATTAATTGAAGATATGAGTTTACTTTAACAAATGAACGATCGTCAAGCATCTTTTTATCAATAAAACTACTATTAGGTTTAATTCCAGTACAAAAGAAAGATAAGTCTGCTTTAATTTTAGCATTGCTAAATTTATTAATTTTAGTATTAAAAAGTAATCTTACTCCGTTTCTCTCAAAAAAGTTCTTTACAATAAAACTAGCTTTTGGAGTACATCTAGGAATCAATTTGTTTCCTGATTGAGCTAAGATAATTTCTTTATGAGGATATGAATCAATTAGTTCTGCAGCTAATTCTACTCCCACTAATCCACCACCAACGATTAATATTTTTTTAGATTTTTTGACTTTATTACTATATTTAACCAAATGTTCAGCACGATTAGTAAGAACAGAATTCTGTTCTTTTATTGGTAATGTATATGAGGAACCAGACCCTATAATCAAATAATCAAAATAAAGTTTCTTATTTTTTTTTGTTAATACAAATTTTGAATTAACTTTAATGACTTCATCAAAAATGACTTCTGTTTTCTTAAGATAATTTTCGTGTTTAATTTGTATTTTTTTTGCATGGCTAGGTTTAACCAATGTTCTAAGAATAGATGGAGTAAATTCGAAAAAGGTCTTATTATCAACTAACGTTACAGAGAATTTCTTTTCTAATTTTTTAGCAGAGTAAGCTCCTGAAAACCCGCCACCTATGATTACTATCTTTTTTTTAACCATTTTATAATTTAAAAATAAAAAACCTACCGCAGCAAGCTACAGAGCATTTTTAATCTTGCTTTAATTCAATCTCTGATACAAGCATCAGGATATTGAATCCAGCAAGAAATAAAAAAAGAAAACAAGGTTAATTAATCTTTCCTACAACTTTTGCAATTAACAGCACACTTACCAGGACCTGTAAAGTAAACACTCAACAAACCACCAATTGCTAAAAGATGAAATAACAAACTTCCCGCAGATGTAGGATTCTTAATAAATCCAGGTAGGGTTACTGAGAAAATTGCTACTATCATTATAACTATTAATGGCCATACAGTATATTTCACTTTATATCCTAGAAGTAATGCCAATCCAAATCCTATCTCTGATAAGATTACGAGCCAGCCGAAGAAAGTTGCTAAAGGAAAACCTAATCCCCCTAGCATTCCAATAATTCCAGCTGGGTTTGTTATTTTAAAAATTCCAGGTACTAAAAATAGTAATCCTAAAAAAATTCTTAAAATAGTTGGCCCATACTGAGAATAAGTCATATTTTTATGTTCCATATTAAAGACCTCCATGTCTTAATTAACAATAGTTAATCCATTGTTGTTTATAAGAATGATGGAATTAGTGTAAATAGTTAATCAGAAATGCATTATTCAAAACCCATCTAAACTTCTTTGATCTTCCAACTTCTTCGCTTTAATTTTTCTAACCATATCATCATCTTTTTCAAGAATTTTTTGAATCTCTTCAGCCCTAGAAACAATCTCAGAAGGCATCCCTGCTAATTTTGCAACATGGATACCATAACTTTGATCTGTACCGCCTTCAACAAGCTTATGTAGAAAAACCACTTCTCCTTTAATTTCTTTAGCAGCAAGGTTATAATTTTTAATTTTAGCAAACTTATCAGCTAACTTATTCATCACATGATAATGTGTAGAGAACAAGGTTTTTGCTTTAATTTTATTATAAATATGTTCAGCAACACTCCAAGCAATAGATACACCGTCAAATGTTGAAGTGCCACGACCGATTTCATCCATGATAATTAAACTTTTTTCCGTGGCATTGTTAACGATGGAAGCAGTTTCATTCATCTCAACCATAAAAGTTGATTGTCCTGAAGATAAATCATCATAAGCTCCTACTCGAGTAAAGATCCTGTCAGTAATTCCAAGAATTGCTTCATCAGCAGGAACAAACGAACCCATTTGTGCCATTAAAACTAGTAAAGCTACTTGACGCATTAAAGTGCTTTTCCCGGACATGTTAGGTCCTGTGATAATCATTATCTCACCTTTAGTTAAATTAAGATCATTACCAATAAAACTATCTTCAAGAACTTCAACAACCGGATGTCTACTGTTACGAAGTTGTACAACATTTTCATCAACAAATTGTGGTTTACAATAATTGTTTTCCATGGCAACCTTCGCTAAAGAACATAATACATCTAAAACTGATAACCTTTTTGCTAATACTTGTATTTCAGAAGTTTTTTCAGAAACTTTACTAAGTAATTCTTGAAATAGTTTATATTCTAATTCAGAAATTTTTTCTTGTGCTCCCAAAATTTTCTCTTCTTCGATTTTAAGTTCTTCAGTAATGTATCTCTCAGAATTTGCTGTTGTTTGTTTTCTGATATAATTTTCTGGAACTAAATGTAAATTCTTTTTAGTAACTTCAATAAAATAACCAAACACTCTTGTATAACTTATTCTTAAAGTTGTTATTCCGGTTTTAGCTTTTTCTTTTTCTTCAAGATCATGCAAATACTTTTTACTATTTTTTCTAATATCATCCAATTCAGCTAACTCTTTATTATAACTTGAATTAATCATTCCACCTTCGCGGATAGTTATTGGAGCATCTTCTTTAATTGCAGAATTAATTAATTCAGCAGTTTCTTGCAAATCATTTGTATTAGAAATATGTTTAAGTAAATCAGTACCAAACTCAGATAACTTTTCTTTAATTTGTGGCACCTTTTGCAACGATAATTTTAATGATAACAAATCTCGGGGATTGGCATTCCCATAATTAACTCTTGAGATTAACCTTTCTAAATCGTAAACTTCATTAAGCAGAGAAATAATTTCTTCCCTAAGAATTACGTCCATGTTTAATGATTCAATAGCATCTAACCGACGTTCAATGATTTTTTTATTTAGCAAAGGTTCTTTAAGCCACTTTTTTAATAATCTTGCACCCATTGACGTAACCGTTTGATCTAAAACTGAAATTAAAGATCCTCTTGAAGTGCCTTCTTTAATGTTCTTGGTAAGTTCTAAGTTTCTTAGTGTAGAAGAATCAAGTAACATTTTATTTGAGTTACTTAACAATGATATTTTCTTAATATGTGATAAAGAGTTTTGTTGTGTATCAATCAAATATTTTAATAGTGCACCAGAGACTGCAATGTTAAGTTTCTTCTCTTCTAAACCAAAACCTTCCAGAGATTGTAAATTGAAATGGTTTAACAAAACAGTTTTAGCATTATCAGATTTGAAATAGTAATCCTCTAAGGAATTAATGAAACTTCCTTGAGTTTTAATTTGTTTAACTAAATCGGTGTTGACCATTAAAGAATCTGGTAAGATACATTCGCTTGGATTCAAACGTACAAGTTCAGCATTGAGGAAATTTAGGTTTTCGATTTCTTTGGTGAAAAACTCGCCCGTTGATAAATCACAAAAAGCTAAAGCAAATTGGTCTCCGAATGAAGTTAATGATAAAATGTAATTGTTTTCATTATCGTTAAGCATTGAACCATCAATCACCGTTCCAGGAGTAACGATTCTTACCAAACCTCTTTTTATAAGACCTTTAGCTTTCTTTGGATCTTCTAATTGTTCAACAATCCCAACTTTATGACCCTTTTTGACTAATCTTCCCAAATAAGTTTCTAAAGCATGGTACGGAATTCCTGCTAAAGGTGCTCTCCTTTCTCCAGTACCTCTTGCAGTTAAAGTGATTTCTAACTCTTTTGCAGCTGTAACAGCATCTTCATAGAACATTTCATAGAAATCACCCATTCTAAGCATAATTAAGCAGTCTGGATTATCTCTTTTAGAATCCCTATATTGACGCATACCTGGCGTTAAATTCTCTTCAGAAACGTCTAAAATGCTTTTCCCGTTATTATTTACATCATTCACAGAATTACTTTAATAGGGCCGGTTTTTTAAATATTATTGTTAGAGAGTAGTTGTAATAGCTAGTTTTGCACAAAGTTAATTTTATAAACCAACTTAATTTAATCTTTAATATGGACAAAATTGATAAAAATCCAGATTATAAAAAAATTTACAGTATTGTTAAAGACTTATTTGAATCTACTGAACATTTTTATCATGGGCCGTTTGACGAAACATATTATTCATTAAGAGTATATGAATCTTGTAAAGAGATAATTAATAAAATTGATCAAAAAGTTTTAGAACCAATAATTTTAGTAGCAGCAATACTTCATGATATTGGTAAAACTCAAATAGATACAAAAAAAGTATTCTCTCCCGCAGGCAAAACTGATGGTGCAATTAAAGAATGGAAAAGACATGCAGAATTAAGTGTTCCTGTTGCAAAAAAAATACTAACAAAACTTGGTCACTCAGAACAATTTATTGATGAAGTTTGTTATCTAGTTGAAAATCATGACAAACGTCGTAACGAGATTAAGAATAAATCAATTGAACTAAAAATTTTACAAGATGCAGATTTAATTGCAGATTGTGGTTTTGCAGGATTTATCAGACCATTCCTGTATGGAAGCAAGTTTAGTCGTCAAATCATTGGAACCATTGAATACATGCAAAATGAAATGAATAGAGTAGAAGAAGAACATTTGTTAAATTTAGTTGTTTCTAAAAATATTGCTAAAAAGAAAATGTTATTAGAAAAGAAATTAATAACAGAAATTTCAACAGATATTAATAGTGATTTACTGTAATTGAGTTAAAAAAATTTAAACAATAATATTACCTATACCTTCGCAACTCATCTTGGCATTGGTAACAAAATTTATCATCTCTACTTTTCAACCTCATAGCTAGATCATCCATATCGGAAACTTCTACTTGTTGTTGCATAACACAAAGGTTTGTACAGTGACTACCAAGATTTTCTTCAGTGTTACTTCTACCACGAGATGCAGCACTAAACATATGGCCGAACTCGTGCGTTGCTAAATGAGCAAGAGTTCTAGAGCTATTTACATGGTTTGTAGACATGATTATATGTGCTCCCCCTTTTGTATCTGGGGTTAATTTACCAAAACACCAATTTAAACCATTGTCATACAAATCTGATTCTGTTAATATGAAAGATAATTGGCCCCTTCGATCTTTATTAGAATTATATAAAAATCCATTCAATAATCTACTTAAATGTACTTGGTTACGTTCAGGGTTATGAGCTCTACTTTCCAGATTTTTCACAAAACTATAACTAGGTATATGTATTCCTCCAGGGGTTGTACTTACACTTAGATCTTGATATTTTCTAATTTCGGTGAAGGCTCTACGTAAAGCTCTTCCGTATTTTTGATCTTCTGTTCCATCATACAAATTGATAAATGCCATTAGATTTGTTTCAGAATCAAGCATATATTTAAATCTTGTGGGTCTGCGTCATTGGGGAGTAGTAAACCCTCAAAGGTTGTTTCTATTAACAATCTCTCTAATACGATGAGTTTCTTTATAATCTAGGATTTGGTCTAATTTATCAAAGAAATAATCATCAATCTGGTATCCTTCCAAAAATAATTTAGAAGCTTGTTGAATTAAGGGATTGTAAAGAAACCCGTTATGTTTAATTCCGGGAATTAAAAGATTAGTAATATTTTTTTGATCAGGCAATCTAGCATTTTCAAACGGTTTAATAAACTCATCATTATCAGAATAAAAATTTAATATAGGAACATCTTTTGGAATTCCACGATTTCTGAACCTTCTCAAAACAGAACTATCAGTTTTAAATTCTCTTAAATCTATCCAAGGTAAAATTGTTTTAACAGGTAACCAGTATTTATCAGCCATCAGTGTCCCATAATAAGGTGGAGCAGTAGTTACAAATCTATCAAGACAGTGAGGGTTTCTTTGATAAGCACCTATCAGACTCAAAGAACCTTTACTATGTGTAAAAGCTAAGACTTCTTTATCTTCAGACTTTGCTTTTTCTAGTTTTTTCAAAAGTTTTTCAGAAAGCCAGTCAAGGTCAGCCCTAAAAGCAAATTGGTGAGAGTTTATCCCCCATTCTCGATCAAGTGATTTACCAAACGAGTTCATTGATGTAACACCTGTAAGATAACCATGACGTAAAAAAACAGTTGGGTTTCCATTACGATAAAAATCACTTGCAGAGATTCTTTCTACTAACGAACGTAAAAGGTCAAGAGGAACTTTTTCATGTAATAAAACTGCACTCCATCTCGGCAAATCCCGAGTGAATAAGTTAGCTAAATTTATTCCAGAGGAGTCCATTCCTTTTAAAATAGAAACAGCATCATCAAACGCCCCTGATAAATTAGGATTCTCAGGATACCTTACAGTCATATAAAATGTGAATATAAAATTACTTTTAAACTTTGTTATACTAGGAAAGATATTAAAAAAGAAATAATAATAATAACATTTCTTAATCAATACTCTTTACAATTTTATTTTCCTTTCATTTTCTGACTATGATGTGCTTTATATCCAGCAATTGTCCATTTATTAACTTCTGGAAACATTTCTCTTAGATCTTTAGTGGTCTTACCTTCATCAAAAAAGTCATACGCTTTCTGAGTAGTTAATTCTGTTTCAACTTTAACTTTTTTAGGTCGACTTTTTTTAACTCTTTGATTATCATCATACTTAAAACAGAAGTTTGGAGCAACTTGCAAATAGATTAATGGTTTACTAGTTTTACTACCACCAAACTCTTCAGGAGCATCTTGAAGCAGGGTTTTAGCTAATTCCGTTCTACTAATATAACCTTCATCTGAAACTAATGAAATAACTGAATAATCATTAAATTCAGAAAAGTTTTGATCATAATCTACAAGTACATCTAAACAATGCGTATATAATTTCCCACAAAGACCACTATTATCATTGTCAGTACTTTTCACAGGAAGAATTACATCAGTAATTTCTTTACCAGACTGATCACAATATTGGTTGATTACAATTTCAATAGTATCAACATTTCTTTGACGTTGAATTTTTTTGTATTCTTTTTGTTCTTGTTGAAGTTCAGCCTCTAAGGATTCTTTTTCTAATAAAAATGGTTTAATTGTTCTTCTAACTTCAGAATCATTTTTATCAATCTTATCTTCCAATGCACTAATTTGTTCAATTCTATTTTGTTTACTAATAATTCCTGAATAAAGCCCATTTCTAAGCGTAGAATCAGCACTTTTTAATGCTGAATTATATATTCCTAAGTACTCTAAAACTATTTTCTTTTGATTATCTTGATTAATTTTTCTTAACGATTCCATTTTTTTTTACTATTTTCCTCCTAAATTTGTTTTAATAAGATGATTATAATGTCCTTTAGTGTAAGATGAACGTATTCCAGCTAGTGAATCTGTTAAAGAGGGATATTTCTTTAAAATTCTTTGAGTAGTAATCTTAGCATTTTCATCATTAAGTTTACTTTGGTGCAAAATGTAAACAATGTTGTTACGTAGCTTTTCTGGAACTTTGATTTTTGGACCTTTGCCAATTCTTTTTCTTAGTGGAATTGTTTCCTCATCAATTAAAAAAGAAGAATATTCGGATTTGAGTAAATCACCACATTTACCAATAGTTCTATTAACACTTTTCTTCTTTTTAGGTTTAAGATTATCAAAGTATGCTTTTAGTTGTGAGAAAGGTTTCTTACCCGAAATAAACCTTTTAAGATTTCCATCATTAAGTACTTCTGTAAGATGATCTTGTCTTTGGTCTAATGCAAAAAAATCCGAATAAAAATCATTGTTCCCATAATTATTTCTATACGCTAATCTTTCAGTTCTTCTAACGAAATAGGGTTTTGAATTATAAGCTGAACATATTAATGCCAGAGAATTATTAATATTAGCAGCATTAAGTTCTTTCTCTAAATTCTCTCTAAGACAATCGTTAAAAATTAAATGTTTCTTGACTTCTTCGCCATTATAGTTAGAAAAATTACGAACTAATAAGTTCTTTTTATCTCGAGGTAAAGTATTTAATAAATTCTTATTAGTTTCAGAGAATTCTTCACCCATCAATTTTTTTAAGATAATTGCAGTAATCCCATAATCTCTTAACCCATTAAGATTAGCATTAAAGTCTAAAACTGTTGAAGGAACTTTATCTTTAAACCCACTTTTTCCTAAATCAGAGATGAACCCTTTCTCCAAGAATGAATCTAAATAAAGATTTTTAGTTTTTTCACATTCACGATTAGCAAAAAAGTTTGTCCCTAATACAGATTTTTTAGTTAACAAACCTCTCTTTACAATAATATCAATAAGTTCAGATTTATCTTGATCCAATCTACCATCAAAGTCTAATAAGATTTCTGTAAACTTTTCATCTGTTTTCAATAAATAATCATTTAACCAAGAACAACGGACATCAATACCCTGATATTTCTTTTTCAAATAGGCTGCTCTTACTGGATGTGCTTCAACAACCACAATATCTTCCAACGAATTGACACGTTTAATATAATCATCAATTTCTCCACCTAATCCACCTAACAAAAGAACTTTTCGACCATTAGCATTTACTAAATGTTCATCAGTGAAATTAAACCATCTCTTTCTCCATGATTCTTTATTGGGATATTCATATTGAGAAGTATTTATTGCAGCAATTTCTTCCAAACTAACTTTATCTTCTAAAGGGCAGATGAATTTTTCTCCATTATCTTGATATATTCTTACTACGCCATTACTTTCCATTTCTGCAATTTTCTCTTTATAGTCAATATTCTTAAATATCTTAGAAAAATTCCTAGCAACTTTATAATTTTCATAACCAATAACATTTGGGGTTCTTAAGCGTCTAATTTCGGAAACAATAAACTCTTCTGGGGTTTGCTTTTTTGTTTCTTCTCTCTTTATCTCTTCTTTCCTAGTTTCTGGTTTTATTTCTGCTACTTCATGAGGAAGATGATATCTAACAACATTATTATCAGAAAGAACTAAATCTTCTTTAATTGCTAATCTAGCAAAGTCCCAAATAGAAATACTAAGTTTGTTTGCAGCCTGCTCTAAAGAATATGCTTCAGTCATTTTTTTTATTTTTTCTTCTCTTTGATGTGGACCACTTTCCATTAACAAATTTATGATTATGGAGGAAAGATTTAACAGAATCAACAGAATAAACTCCTCTCTTCTCTTTAGAATAAAAGATCTTACTTTTTGTTACAAGACTAGTTATCGTATTAGGATTAACATTCAGGATCCCAGCTAATTCTTTCCTACTAATTTCATCTAATTCGAAATTATTGATTAATTTTTTAGCAAAGTAAGTGGTAAGAAAACAGTCCAGTTCATTTTGAATGATATATTTTTTCCCATTATGATTTAGAGTAGATATAGTTCCACCAGAAATTCTTGAGCTTAATGAACCACGGTAACTAAGAAAACCGTTACTATTACCCAAAGTTTCTTCAGCTCTTTCTTTCCATAAATTTGCTGCTTCGGTGAGTGTGTAAGCTTTTGTTTCAGGTATAAAATCTAACAAACTAGTAACATCAACAGAAACTTGGTTATTATCAAAAATAGTTTTAATCGGTCCACCTTTGTGTTCTAAATATTTTCCAGGACTGTAAAGTGCAGTGTTTCTTAAACCAATAATATTTGCTGCTTCTTTAACAGTAACTGTTTCTTTATCTTTTAACAAATCAGCAATATTTATTCCAAGTGTTTTGTAACTTTCTGGTTCATTTTGTTTTTCTGTGTCATCTTTATCTGTTTCAGTTTCTTTAACATCATTAATCACACTATCTAAATTATTTTGTTCTTCACTCTTAGAATTGATTACTTCAATATCAGATAATTCTTTATGATTGAAAAAATCATTAACAATAACATTATAACTAACTCCAGATTCAACAAAATCTTTAGGAACGTGTCTCTGTAAAGAATCTACAACACTCTTTAAATCTGTACCAGAAACATTAATTTTAACGATCCCATTATAATCATGAGGACCATCAATATCTTCAGCACCAGAGTCAACAATTCCATCTGCGATAGTAACCATTAAATTTTTCATCAAACCAATTTCTTGTTGATCATAATTCACGGAAACATAAAGTTCAATCAATTCATCATTATCTTTAACAACAATTAAAGAACTTAATTGATTTTCTTCAATTCTACTCAAAGCACTTTGATAAGAACCACGTAAAGTTTCTTCCAATTCAGGGATATCTTTATTTCTTTCATAAGCTTGAATAATCCTTTGATCTTTATCATCTTCAACAACTTTAGAGAAATTTCCAGAATAAAATTCTTCACTTTTTTCATTAATTTGTAATGCTTTCTCATTTAAAGTATCTTGAATTAATTCTTGACCATTCATGGCAAGAGATTGAACTTTTTGATAGGATTCATTTAATTGATTTTCTAATGTATTATTCTCTAAATATTTATCATTAAATTTAGTTTCAATTTGAGAAAGTTGTTCCACTAATTGTGAACGTTTTTCAGATAATTCAATTAAGTTATCTTTGTTAGATTCTACTAATTCAACACTTAACTTGTAATTGTTAATTTGCGCTTGATATACTTCATTTAATTTTAATATTTTATCTTCAAATAATGACATTTTTTATCCTCACTAAATATATTCTATTTTTTATACCAACCATTATCACTTTTTTTCCCAATTAGATGGCTTTTAAGTCCTTTACAGAAAATCTGATTATCTTTCAGTGACTCCCACTTTTTAACATAATTATTAAGAGTTTCATAATCTGATTTTATTTTACGTCCATCTTCAACATAAACAAATCGAGATTCAATAGAATTTTCAATTTTTTCTTTTTCATAAATCAATTTTTTCTTTTTATCAATAATATCTAGTCCATGATCAAGAATAGTGATAGTATACTTATCAACTAATTCTTTTATTTTAATTTCTTCTTTACTAACATCTTTATCAGGAGAATTATAATCAATAATATTATCTTCAGAATTATTATTTAGCTTTTTATCGTTATTATCTTTTTTTATTTTTTCATAAGTAAACGCATTATCAACAATTATTTGAAATTTGTTTAAAAGACAATATTTAAATTCAAACTGGTTTTGATTAGATTTGCATTCTTTTTCATCTTTACTTAATTGTGCAAGTTCATCTTTAAACTGAGAACGATAAAAACTTCTTTTTTGATCATATTTTTGTTTAGCTTTTACTTTTTGTTGATATAAATCATCTAAGTTAGAAGCAGAAAAATCTTTTTTAGAAGTTAATTCTTCTTTATCAAAATCAACTAATTTGTTATCTAAATCTTTAATCAATAGAGATTTAGAATAATCATTAAGGCTTTCTGCAGAATGATTTAATGTCCAAGATGCAAATACTCTTGGCCAATCCTCTTTTTCGTTAAGAACACATTCTAAAACTTTTTGGTAAAGTTCTAATTGTATCTGCTCATCTTTAAAACTAGGAATAGTTTTTTCTAAAGCATACATCACATTATTTCTAATAGGGGTTTCTTTATTATGATAACTTTTCAAGATTTTATTTGAGACAGTATATTTAATCTCTTCTTTAGAAGATAATAAAAGAGATTTCATTGTTGTTCCAAAATCATGTGGACTAATTTTAAAATTATTAGTTTCATATTGTTCAAGTAAATCTTCAAGATAATCTTTTTTTACCATTATTTTTATACCTCTTACCTAAAATGGACAATGATGCTTACTGGAGTAATTTTTACCTAAATGAAATTGCATATTTCTAGGTGAAACTCCTTCCTGAGACAAGTGATGATACAATCCTTCTAAGAAGCCGTATGCTTTCTTACCCATTGAGGATAATCTCTGAGAATGTTCTTCGTATCTAATAGGAAGATTATAATTAGCAGTATGATTACAAAGCGTCATCGTGCCGTTACTTCTAACATTAAATCCGGTAATTCCACCAATTGTACTCATCGAATCAACAACTTCATCTAGAAAAACTTCTGGCTTAAGTTTCTTAACCTGAACAAATCTTTTTGCACTTTTATTAAGTCTATCTTGTACGTTTGGGTTTTTCATTGTAAAACATTAAGAAACCCAGCTAATCTTATACTTTCCACATAAGATATATAAGAATGCCTATATACATAAGAAAATAGAAACATTTATATATTCTTGTTTATTTTTATTAAATATGAAAAGGAAGATCATTAAATTAGGTCAAGCAACTTACGTTACAAGTTTACCATCTAAATGGGTTAGAGAGAACAATCTTGAAAAAGGGGATTACTTAGAAGTTGAAGAAAAAGGAAACACTCTTTCAATGAGTACAGAGAAAAAATCTAAGAAAAAAGAAATTGTTTTAGATATAAAAAAAATTAGTACAAGATTAATTGATACATTTGTTCAGTCATATTACTTATTGGGATATGACCAAATTACTTTAATCCATGACCCCCATTCAGAAGAGTATAAAACGAGGAATAAAATTAATACAGCAAGTTATTTGCAAGAATTAATTAATAAAAGATTTGTAGGAGTAGAGATTATTGAACAAAGTGATACCAAAACAGTCATTATGGATCTTGGTGGGATTAAAGAGGAAACTCAGAAACAAATCTTTAACAGGTTAATATTTCTGGTAAAAATCATGGCTAATGATTGTTATCAAGCAATTAAAGATAATAACCAAGACATATTATTAACAATCGAGCATCGCTATAATAATGCTAATAGATTTTTAATGCATTATCAAAGAATTGTTAGTAAAACTAGTTTAAATAGTCCTCTTGAAAAAGCACACACCATCCAGTTATTAGGTTATATTAAAGAAATTGTTGGAACATTTAGACATATTGCCAGAATTGGAAACCAATTTAATAATTTTTCACCAAAGATTATGAATTTCTTTAAAGAATTAAATAAGAATTTAGAGTTATCTTTAGGATTATGTTTAAACTTTAATAGAGAAAAGACAATGGAACTTATTCACTTAAGAGAACATTTATGGGAAAGTATTGAAAAAGAAACTCCAAGACTTAATCAAAAAGATGCACAATTATTTTCAGAGTTAAGAGTTTTAATGTTTCCAATTTATGTTTTAATGAAAACTAACTTTATTTTGGACCAATTAAAAACTCATCCTGAATAGAATACAATTCAGCAAGATCTTCTAAAGCAGATAATGGATCAAAATTAGTTATATACTTTTGGTCTAAATAACTTGCAATGGCAGACTTTTCAAACAAATCATTCTTTTGATTAGTGGCATTTCTACAAGAATATTTTATAATACAAGCATCTAAAGCACTTTCTTTAGGTAAACCATAATTTGCTGCCAAATTTAAAACTTTATCAAATAAATCAGTTGAGTCTGACCTTAACGAATAATAAACCAAATCAGCAATTTCAAGAACACAATCAATTGGAGAAGATCCAGATTCAAGTTCAAATTTTAATTCGTCTAACTCACCTTGTTTATTACCATAACCGAAAAATGATTTGTAAGTGTCATTAGAGGATTTAACTTTTCCTTTTCTTCTTCTATTATCTATCGCAGGAAAAACTTCATCAGTAAGATAATCCAATCTTTGTTCAAACGTTAAAAAATCATTTTTTATTTTCATCTTTATATTTATCATGGATATAACTTAACCATGTTTTAATCAGTTTTTGTTCTTCTTCTTGAAACATTGGAACATTGCCAGGGCTATAAGTTTCATTCTTATATTTCTTAAATTCATTAAATCTATGTATACTCTTAGCACCGGCAACAATAGTTGATCCTGAAACGACAGATGCACAGAAATCTTCTAAGTCAATTCTTCCGTTAGTTCCTGCTTCCTCTAACATCCTTTTCATTTCATTATACATGACCCCATATCTTGCTTCAGGCATCCCCCTTTTAAGATTATAAGAAATATCTAAGCCAGTATTAATTTCTGCTAAAATATAAGTTTCTAATAAAGCTAAAGCATCAGGATTTCTAACTTGTTGCAAGAATTTTTTCATATTTTTGTTTCCAATAAGTTCAGAATGTAAATGGCCTTTTTGTAATGGTGTTGAGTTTAACCAAGCATATAAAGTAGCCCTATTAATTTTATCATTATAAATTGCAGATTCACTAATATCAGGAAGTTTTAACCTAGGTTCATACTCTAAAACTAATCCAGAGTCTGTAGTTAAAACATTGGGATTTGGAAAATCTAAATAATCAGTAGGCCAATCATTTGTATCTGTACCCATGCCTTTGTGAATATAAGCTAACCAAGTTTCAATAAATTGTCGTTCATCATTTTGACCTAATGCAGAAGCACTACCAAGAGCCCAATTGTCATGACTTAATGGAGCAATTGAATAATTTGCAAATTTTAAACTGTCTGCCATCCTAATTGCATTTTTAAACTTACTATCCCCAACAACAACTCTTGTACAGAGATCTTCTAAATCCAGTTTTCCTCTATGCTTATCAGAATCATCCAAGACTTCTTTAATTCTTTCTTTAACATATTGATATTTAGTGGGGATATAAGCTTCTCCCATAACTCTTTCAGTAGCTCCATCATAATCAATACCAGAAGGCAAATAATCCGCCCCTCGTTTACCAAAATCACTTGCTGCCAAGTCATAAGCGTTAACTAATAATTCCATCACATCATCATTTATCCATTCCATTTCAACTTTTTTAAATTCTCCTACTTCTGGAAGATGCAATTGTTCCCAATGATATTGGTCTTGCATTTGTTCTTTAACAGACTGTTCAGGAGCTGCACTTCCACTAACTAATGTTAATGCACCAGCCAAAAAAGCAGTGATTACCCCCCCATAAATGCCTCTTTTCAGAGCTAAACGTTTATTTTCCTGCGTAAACTCTTCCCGACTCCCCCTTTGCCTTATTCGATTAATTATTCCTAATCCGCCTGTTAGAATAGTTGTCCCTATTAAAGCAGCCAAAGTGTAATGATTAAAATCATCTCCAGCTAAAGCTGCATAAGTTGCTGTTGATGCTAAAGCTGTAGCTCCTGGCATTAAACCAACTTTTCCCAATAAACCAACTAAACTAGATCCTTCTTTCTTTTGTTTTTCATTTTCTTGAAGTTCTACTTTAACTTCTTCCATGCTTTTTTCAAGATCAGTTTGTTTTTGAGGAGTCAAATAACTATCATCATTATTTTCTTCTAATAAATCTGAGATGCTATCAACTGGTTCAAACCCTTCCTCTGATTCTCTGTTTGTAATATCTTTACTCATTTTTATTGCTTCGTGTAAATATTCAAACCAGTGATTATCAATTTCCTTTTTTGACAATTTACCAGGTCTCAATAATTCTGATTTGACATCACGAACAAAACTTCTTTCATCATAAACTGAAGAAGATTCTAACAATTTAAGATCATCAACATTATAATCAAAGAGCTGAAGATGTTCAGGTGTTAGATAAAATGCTAAAGTATAAATGCTATCACTCCTATTAGGATCTAATTCCATTAAAGCTGCTGAAACTTTTTCTTCTTCAACTTCATCTTCTAATGTAAAGAATTTCATACCAGATAAACATTCAAACTCTGGTCTATTGTCAGCAATTCTTTCAGCAAGTTGTGGAAAGAGATTTTTCCAGGTTTCTTTAGTTACAGGCATATAATTATCGAGTTTATAACTAGGAGAACCATTTTCATCAGATAGGGATTCAGATGCTGATGGAGAGAAACTCATTTTCTCATCAAGAGATTGCATTATCCTAAAAAGACGGGATGAATCTTCACTTTCAAACCATTCATCGCCTTTCTTAACATAACCCTCAAAACAACTTTTAAGATAATCTCTAGGAATAATTGAGACAAAATAATCTAACATTATTTTCCAATTAAATTCATTAACTTTACTTTGAAAAGGCAGCTGTTGATATTTACTTAAATAATGATTACTAACTTCTTGCATTAGTATATCCTCACGATATTCTAAGAAACCAGACATTTTACTTAAAGCACTAGCTTCCAAAATGTCTTCTTGTGGAACAAGCATTGCATCAATATTTCCAACAGATTCACTTTTATCTGTAGAAGCTAACACATGAATTTTATTTCTAAGTTTTTGTTCTGGGGTTTCTTCTGATGTTTTTACTGGCTGAACTTCTCTTTCTAATCTAGAAAATATCGAACCGATAGATCTTACGGGAACACCACAATTAGAATTAGTTTCTACACAATTAAATTTACCCCATTCTTGATTAAACTCTTCTAAAGTTTCAATTAAATCTTCCAATTCCGGAAATTCTTTAGAAAGATTTTCTAACTGACTTAATGAAGAACTATAAAGTATATCTCTTTCTTCATCAAGTCCTCTTTCAGATTTATCTTTCTTATCTTCTGTCATTTTTGTCTGAAATTAAATAGCGTACGTGTCTAAAAGCTGCTTGTTTAAGACTTTTTTCTGCACAAATTAAATTATAACCTTGAACAAAATTATGGTAACTGGAGCTAAAAGTCATTCCAGAATCCTCAGAACGTTCCCTTAACTCATTATATGCCCAACGCAATACATTCGACTTTGTTTTTTCAGATGCTTCTAAAGATCCTAGTATGTCATAAATAAAGCTTTGAAATGGAGCGTAAGCTAAACCAACATCATGTAACTTTAATCCCAACATTTCTCTGATAACACCTTTATCATCTTTCTCAACACTTTTGTATAAAACATTGTTTCCAGTAAAATCGTCATGACCGGGATAAGAGGGTAATCTTAAAATGCGTAATGCTAATGCATTATATCCTTCTCTAAGTTTTTGAGTGAGTGGTGAAGACACCATCCTTGATAATGTTGGAAAGTTTTTTTTATCTGTTTCTGTTAAAGAAGATAAATTAAAGTTCCCAATTAAAATTTGGTAAAATTTATTGGTTGCAGGATCATCTGTAATAAGTCCATCCTCAGCAGCAGCAATTCTCAAAATGTAATTTTCATCAAACCTTTTTGCTAATCTTCCAACATGATCATTATCGGATATTAAATCACAAATTTCTTTAACTCCTTCTGGTCTGAAAGTTCTTTTAAGTAACATATGTTTCTGAAAGTCTAAACTAATTCCCATTAACACGTTCAATGCTTCTTTGATATATTTCTCTTTAATATTTTCTTTCTGATTAAGTAAACAAGTTAAGTCTCCCGCAAGGTGTCGATAAGTTAATAATGGGACATTAGTTCCAGGAGTGATTAATGGTTTAGTTACAGAGCGGTATCCACTTCTGACAAAATATCCGTGAAGATCTCTTTCCCTTTCAAACAAATGTCTTAATTTTTCAGGCAAGAGTTTTGCAACAACCTTAATCTCATTTCCATTAGGCAATTCTGCATTAATGTAATTAATAAGTCCACCAGACCTTGTAGTTCTACAATCTACACCAACTGATTCTTCTGTTAAAGGAAAAATAGTTGGATCGTTTGGAAATGCTTCTTCAAAAACAGAATTTATTAATCTAACCTGTTCTTTTAAGTTTTCATCTACTGAAATATTTCTTATTTCGCTACTAAAAAATTCTTTATACCAAGCTTTAAAATCTTCAAAACTTAAACTTGACACTGTGGGTAATTCTAAAGAAGAGAACATTGTTGAAGTTTCAGCTAGTGATTGTTCTAAGTTAAGATCCTGAATCATTTCTCCTGAAACATCTTGACTTAAAATTCTAATGGATGAATCACCTAATTCTGGAAAAATTTGTGATTTTTGATACCACCAATTGATACATTTCCTTAAATAAGCTGGATCTACCTCTACATCGGAACTAAGTATTCTTTCAATACCTTCTTTCAATTTATCTTGGTTTGGAAATGATCTCATTTGTGGGGAGTATTTTCTGATTATAATAGCTAAAAATGACTCTATTTTATAAACATTTTGTTAGATTTACCATTAATAAGTGGTTAAAGCAAACAAATGTATTATTAATATACATTGAAAAAAAGAATTAAGTCTGATTTAATACTAATTATTAAGAAATATATTTAAAAAAAAATAAAATAAGAAAAAACTAACCGCGTTTGAATTCTGCAGTTATGTCAATCAAATCAACATGTCCCAAAAACAGACTTCTGCAACAAAATCGTTCAAGACCTAGTGAGTCCAAAACTTTTTTAGCATCGTCATTTTTAGCAACTCTCTCTTTATATTCTTCATGCAGGTGGCCAACTGGCTTACCACAAGAAAAACATCTTATTGGAATAATCATTCTTTTGCCTCAAAAGAATGATTGCTTAAAAATGTATTCATTTTTATTGTAATCATTGTTTTGCCTCCCTACCTGTAAGATTTTTGTCTCTTAGCTCTCGCTTTAGAGTCGTTAGGTTTACAAACTTCTTTACGTCTTACATCCGCAACTAATAATAAACGGTCATAATCGTCAAAAGTTTTTTTCAGTTTCTCATCAAATTGAATTAATGCTCTTGCAATAGCTAACCTACAAGCGTCAGCTTGTCCGTTAACTCCGCCACCAATAACATTTAGTGAAACATTAACTTTACCAGCAATATCTCCAGCAATTACAAGAGGTTCAGATATTCTTAAACGCAACATCTTAGTACTAAAATTATCTAGCATTTGTCCATTAACAGTTACTTTACCTTTACCGGTTGAGATTGTTGCTCTTGCGATTGAACGTTTTCTTTTTCCTTGAGTGTGAACTACTTTTTTTGCTACCATTTTATTCTCCCTTCCCGCCAAGATGTTTACAAATATTTCCTATTGTAGTATACTTTAAGGTAGGCAATTTTTGCATTGACGCATCTTTAACTATAATCAATTCTTGATTTTTAAGTTCTTCAGGCACTCCTCTATAACACATAATTCTTTTAAATGCTTCTTTTCCACGAGCTTGTTTCCAAGGTAACATTCCCCTGATTGTTCTTCTAACACACCTATCAGGTAGACGAGTAAACTTTGCACTTTTTAGTGGATAACCTTTACGATCACGTTTTTGTTTTTCATTAGCAAAAATTCTTTCTTTCTTACCACTAATAATTACTTTTTCACAATTGACTACGTTAACTTTCTCACCAAGTAAAGCATCTTTTGCTACAATAGCAGCCAATCTTCCTAAAATCATTCCTTCTCCGTTGTAGACTTTCATCCTAAAATCCTCACTTTCTTCCCCTCAGGGTTATTATCAAGTAATTCCTTCAGCGATAACACTTTACCTTTTGCTTCCAAGATCTTTTTTCTAGCTTCATTAGAAAAACTTAAAGCTGCAACTTCAACTTTCTTACTGAGTTCTCCGACACTTAAAACCTTACCAGGAACGACAATTGTTTCTCCATCTTTAGCAAAGTTTTCAATTTTGTAAATATTTACTAATCTTCTTTGCCTGCTAGGTTTATTAAGATCTTTCATAATTCGTTTCCAAAAATTACTCTTAAGAGCGATTGATTCCATCTCTTTAAGTAAGATTTGAATTTGATAATTTGTTGGACCTGTTCTCTTTACCATTTTTCTCTTCCTCTAAATTAAGCTCTCCATCGCTTCAACTTTAGCAATAAGAATCCCTGCACTAGTGTCCAAAATTTCTTTACAACTAAGTTGGCCCCAACTTTCCAAGTTGAAGATAAAATTGTTAGATTCGCCAATTGTAATGTTTTCATCAAGATCTGTACATTGACCACACAAATGGCAACCGTACAAATTCTCTTTAATTATTGCTAATTTATCTCCCTTAGCTGAGAAGACATTTTTAGGACATCTTTCTGCAACTTTAACAGAATCTTTGACTTTACCAATCTCAATAACAGGCTCTCTTTTATAGAAAACTAATCCTGGTGACCACTTGACATGGTCTTTACCTTTACCCATAACTGCAGTCATTAATAAGTCCACTTTTTGTTTAGCTAACAATTTAACAATCGGCATGTTTGGGTAAACAAATTTACATTTAGGATCAGAAGATTCAGCATCTTCTGCAAGAACCATTCCTTTCTTAGTAACTTTAAGATTGACCTTAAGTTCACATTGTGCACAACCAGCACCTTCACATTTACAGTTTTCTTTCAAAACATAACTTTTTAAATCAGTTTTAATAGGAACTAGCCCAATTCTTAAACCTAAGAGTTCATCATATAAAGCTGAATTGTTATCTTTAACTTCTATATCTTCAACTGCTAAAGTTGGAACTTCTTCCATGATTAACCTTCGAACAGTATTAATAAAAGCGGAAGTACTATCTTTTAAAAGAAAAGATAATTTCCCATTTTTCTTATCCTCATTGAGTTTATTAATTTTCATTTTTTTTAAACCCTTCTTCCCCTTCTACCGCCTTTTGCTCGGCAACCGTTATGTGGTTCTGGAGTCACTTCTTCAATTTTACCAATTCTTAAACCTGAACGAGAAAATGTTCGAATTGCTGCCTGTGAACCTGGGCCGGGATTTTTAGGACCATTATGGCCACCTTTAGCTCTAACTTTGATATATAATCCGCCAACACCTTTCTCTTTAACAATCTCTGCAACTTTCTTAGCAGCACCCATTGCTGCAGTAGGTGAACTTTCTAAACGATCTGCTTTGACCATTTGTCCACCACTACTCCTTGCAAGAGTTTCTGTTCCAGTGATATCTGTTACAGTAATTATTGTGTTATTATAAGAAGAGTAAATGTGTGCTATTGCCCAACGAATGTTAGGATAAAATGATCTTCCTCTACTTGGAGGGGGTCCTCTATTATTGCCTCTATTACTACTTCCCCTATTATTACCCCTATTAGTATTACTATTTGTTGGTTTCATTTTTCAGCAACCTCTTCTTTTTTAACTGCTTTAGTTTCTGCTTCTTTAGCTTCTTCTTTTATAGGTTCAGCTTTAACTTCTTCAGATTTAGTTTCTTCTTTTGCTTTTTCCTTTTTAGGTTCAGCTTTAACTTCTTCAGTTTTAGTCTCTGCTTTTGCTTTTTCCTTTTTAGGTTCAGCTTTAACTTCTTCAGTTTTAGTCTCTGCTTTTGCTTTTTTAGGTTCAGCTTTAACTTCTTCAGATTTAGGTTCAGCTTTTGCTTTTTCCTTTTCCTTTTTAGATTCAGCTTCTTCTTTCTTAACTCTAATTGCTTCAGCTTCTTCTTGAATTTTTTTAGCCAAGTCAACCCTTTCAGGATGTTCTTCATCAAATAAAGAAGATTTTGCTTTGAATGCCATTGCAGCTTCTTCTTCAGTTGATACCAAATAAGAAGGTGAAGTTATTTCTTTACCGGAAACAGTAATGTGCCTATGCACAATAAATTGTCTTGCTTGAGTCATAGTTCTTGCTAATCCCTTTCTGAAAACCAAACTTTGCAAACGTCTTTCTAGAATGTCTTTAATTTCTAAACTTAAAACGTCGTCTAACTCAGCATTAACGGATAGTAAACCTAACCTGTTTAATTTATCCATCATCTGTTTCTTCTCTTTCTTTCCTTGTTCAGTTTGAGAAGCGATTAAGTTTTTAGCAATATTTTTATATTTTTTAAGAAATGATTCTCCAATAAGAACTTCTTTTCTAATTTTTAACCCGTACTCTTTCCTAATGATACGATTAGCATCAATATTTGCTTTATCCCAAGGGTGTGCAGGTGTTGAATATTTCTTTTTTAATTTCTTTGGATCTCCCATTTTAATTTACCTATTTCTTACCTGGTGTACCCTTTCTCTTTACACCAACGACTTTTCCTTTACTCTTCCTGAAATTTGACCTAGTTCTTTGACCACGAACAGGTAATCTCTTTTGATGCCTTACACCTCTTAAACATTTAATTTTCTTTAAACGTTTAAGATCATTATCCTGAACAAAGTTTAAAGTTCCAGTAATAACGTGTTGGTCCTCACCAGAATCATAATCTTTCCTTCGATTAAAAGCCCAAGCAGGGATTCCCATTTCAGAAGGTTTATTTACCGCTTCAGTTAAGCTAGCAATTTCTTTATCAGACAAATTTCCAGTTTTAGCAGCTCTATTAACACCAGCTATTTTACAAACAATATCTGCAAAATTAATACCAATCCCTTTAATTTTTGTTAAAGCAAGTCGAACAGATTTCCCACCCGGAATGTCTACATTGGCAATTCTTACAATATGTTTATAGTTTTCATTATTTTGTTTTTCAACCATTTTGTTTTTTTAACACTCTCTATTTAAATTTTTAACATTATTTTTGTAATCCAAGAAATTAGCATTTATAGTTTAAACTAAGCCCTAAATGCGCGTTAACTCGGACTGATTCCGTTAGGAATGACCAGAAACTTGTTAAGTTTCTCGCTGATATAGTTAAAATCTGGGGTTTGTTTATAAAAGTTTTGGTTAAGTTAAGAAAATCGAGTTTATTTGACTTTGTTTGGTTATTACTAATTGATTGGATACGTTAAAAGAAAAAGCTTAAATAAATTAAAAATTTAATTTAGAAGATGAAAGAAGATTTACCAACACCAAAAGAGGGCGCTGTTTTTTACGAAGATAAGAAATTGTATGCTTGTTTGGCAAATTTTCCTGTAACAAAAGGTCATGTGGTGGTTGTTTGGAAAAAAAAAGTTACTGATTTACATTTATTAAAGAAAAATGATTATGAACATTTGATGAATGTTGTCGATGTTGTTAGAAATTCTATGTTAAAAGTTTTAAAAATTAAAAAAGTTTATTTAACTTATTTAGATGAAGTAAAGCATGTACATTGGCATTTAGTTCCTAGATATAATAAGATGGGTTATAATATTTTTAAAGAAAAACCCAAAGAATTGAAGAGTGTAAAATTAGCAGAAGAATTTAAGAAAAAAATAAAGAATTCAACGACCTAATTTTCTTTTAACATCAACAGGCAACTCTTCCGGCCACAAAAAATTACTCAAGAATTCAACCAATTCTAAGTTTCCAATCCTCACTTGGTTTGTAAGCTAAACATTTGAACATACTGTCTATTTCTAAAGGAACATATAAAAGGAGTTGATTTTCTTTAGCAAAAGTCATTGCTAATTCTGTTGCTTCATTTAAACTTAATTTCTCACCAATGATCTCATCAACATCCCATTTCCTTGGAGACTTACACATTGCTGCTAAATAATCAGAAGCATCCTGGCCAGAAGTGCATCCTGTATAATGTACTGTTGGAATTGGACCATTAAAAAAGTTCATTCTATGATAAACCCTATACTTTACTTCAGAAGGATCTGGTTTAGAACAAAACTGATCTCTTGAAAATTCTTCAGATAAAGCCACATGGTTATCTATTGAACCCGTTTCCATAGAGTCTGCAATTCTAAACTTATTTTCATTTGTCATTTTAAAATACCTCCAATGTACTAATTATAAAGTGTATCTTTAAGAATCATTTAAGAATCATTTATAAACTTTATGAGTTAATACTACTTACCAGGGGTTGTTGGAGGGTTTGTTTCTTCATTTCCGACTTTTGTTTCAACTAACTCTTTATTGTTTATCCCTTTTTCTTCTTTATTCCCATCATTTTGATCATTATCTTTCGCAATATCTTTTTTTACTTCTTTACTCTTAGAACTCCTCTTCCCTTTATCATATTCTCTATCTCTCAAATGCCTTCTCCATCTTAAAAGAGTATAATTAACTGGATTCTTTAATCTGCCACAAAGGGCGTCAGGATGACAAACTCCAATGGCTTTGTAATATCCATCATTATCACAATTTGGAGGAAGCTTCGCACCAGGAGTAAAATGTTTCAGTTGCCCAGTGATATAATGGTCTCTTAATGGATCTTTATTCTTCTTGTTCCATTTTAATAAGTATAATTTGATCGCAACCATGTCCCAACCAATCTTTCCCAGAAAGTTTGATAAGATGAAAACTGCTCTCTTCTTACCATCTTCAAGATTATTTTCTAGAATTTGTTTAATGCATGGCGGGAAAAACTCTTCAGTAATCGGACTTTCAATTTTAATTTCTTCAAAGTAACTTTCTTTAATTATTTCACGATCTTCTTCAACTTTAACCTTAAAATCAAGAGATTGCATTAATAATTTTCGAGCGCTTTCACCAGAAACGTTCCTGTCCATGAATTTAAACATAGGTACTAGGATTTTATCCGGATTGGCCATACTTTTAGTAAAGTCCATAACTTTATCGGGATCAATTGGTAAAGAAGCTAAGCCAGATTTCTCGTGTAGGGAGTATGGCATCCTGTACAAATGGCGAGATGAAATCAAGATTGTATCAATTTCTAAGAATTTATCAACATCCAATTTAGCAATTTTATCACCATACTCATTAGTTTCATAACGGATAATATCCTCTTGAGGAAGTTCTACTTTCTCTCTTATTTTTGAAAAACTATTATCTTCAAATTCAAAGACTCTTCTACTGAGTTCTTCTTTAATGTTTTCTTTAATATAATAAGCAATCTTTCTTGCTGCTTCAGGGAAAAGAGTTTTTGTTTGAACATCTGCAATGGTTTGAGGAAACGCTTCAAACGGAACTCCAATATGAAACCCTTTCGAACCAGAAAATTTACATGAATAATCTTTAACACCACAGTATTTGAAAAATTTAATAATTAAGTCTGCACAGATTTTACTGTAATCAACAAACTTACAATCAATATCTAATAATAAGTCCCAGCCTTTTCTAAGTTCATCAAGTTCTTTACGAATTAAATCTGAACTAATGTATAAAGGATCATCCCATAATTCCTCACTACAATGAAAAGACGTTACCCCTTGCTTAGCTAGTTCTAAAATTTCGTCTGGGTAAGTCAAAATGTCTGGACGTTTACCAAAACCATTCCCGTAACGAACAGCGATTTCTTTATTCCAAGCATGTTCTAGCATTGCGTCTTGAATATCTTTCCTTTTATAGAAACGCAAACAGATTCCTTTATCAAGCATAAATTAAGTTAAGAAAGAACTGGTTTAAATTATTTTTGTAGATTTAAGGGACTTTCCGCATAGTTGCTGTTAAATGAGGTGAGGGCGAAGCCCGAAAGTGCAACGTCCCCTTGAGTTTGGTTTTAGGAAAGCCCCCATTATTTAAATAGAAATTAACTTCTAGGTACCAACTTTAAAATTCTTAGAGTTTAGCGAAGCGTACGACGTTTTTAGGTAATGAACGAATTGAACTTAACATTGCGATTGCTGTTAAACTCTCCCGTTAGGGATTGAATTTTAGTGTAACGTTCCCGAAGGGAAAAATTCAAAGTTTTCAAAAATCCGTTTACCAAAGTATACTTTAAGGAATCTCAGTACAAAAAAAGAAGTTTTATATATTTAAGTGAAATATATTTATACATGAATGTCAGTATGTTTACAAATTCGGAACTAATTGATCATGGTTTGTTAGACAATGTACCATGGATAGATGCCAATTGGATGTTTCTTTCATTATTCTTTGGAATACTCTTGTTTTTATGGCTTTTATTTTCATCAAAATGGTCAGGCACTATCAAAGAAAAACTACATGACCCTAAATGGTTAGGATTTCTAATTGTATTTGTATATTCTTTACATCAGTTTGAAGAACATGGATTTGATATCTTTGGCAGACGTTATATGTTTGCATCAGTATTTAATGCAAGCATAATCCTAGATTCCTCATTAGGCATAGAACTATTACCAAGGGCATTAACCTTGCTAAATGTTTTGTTTATATGGGGAGCACTGCTTTTATGGGCAAAGATGTCCAAACCCGAAAATAGTTATTATCTCGTAACAATGGCATGGGGATTTGCAGTAGTAAATGGGATCGTAGGACATTTTTTAGCAATTTTTACACAAACAGGAGAATTGAGATATATGCCAGGAGCTTTCCAAAGTATTTTCATGGTTCCACTTGGAATTTATATTTTATTGAAAGTGTTTAAACAATTAGGTGTGTTCAAAGGATTTGTTCTTCCGTTAATAATTGGGATTGTATTACATGTTACAGCTCTTATTTTTCCATTACTATTTTTCCAGATATATTTCACATGGATTCCTCAAGAAATTATATGGCCTGTGTTTATAGGCATATCAGCATTCGTTCCAATATTAGCGATGCCATTACTTAAAAAGTATTTGAAGCTTGAACATTGGAAAGGAAAAACAACTGAGATTCCAAA
>Ga0257118_1000113_pt1 | contig 97782 bp, 109 predicted proteins | sample SI112_150mmetaG_FD_190156 | JGI IMG/M metagenome (GOLD analysis project Ga0257118, IMG submission 190156) | Marine microbial communities from Saanich Inlet, British Columbia, Canada - SI112_150m | ecosystem: Environmental > Aquatic > Marine > Inlet | place: Canada: British Columbia | collected...
AAAGAAGACATAGTTATTTAGGTTATATAAGTCCAAATGAATTTGAAAAAAGATACAATAAAAATGTTAAGAAAACTTAGTCGTTAACTGAATGAAAAAGTGTCTATGCTATTGGGGTCATTCCAATCTTTACATTTTGATTTTACTTTACTAGGCTTTGTAATATAGTTTGACACAAATTCTACAAATTCTTTTTCATTAGAAAAAGCATCTCTTACATGTCTTGTAATTCCAAATGCAGGTGGTCCTTGCATAGTCATCTTTTCTTCAGCTGTAAGTTGCCATCCCATTTTCATTATATGACAAGATGTACAATTATTTTTAAATACCTCTTCACCATTTATTGCAAAAAGTGAATTCGTAATCAATAGTAAACTTATTAAGGTTTGATTTATTTTTATCATAATATTCTCCTAAAAATTATATTTATATTATATTAAAAAAATGTGGAGTAATTGTGAATGAGGTTATATAATATTCATAGAGAGAAACTCTATGAATATGTGAAGATATTTTATTTATTTCTGTGAACTAAGTACATTCCAATTGCTTGAAGTTTTTTACCTCTTACATTACCACAAAGTTTACTATCTACTAAAAAGGCCTTTGCTTCTGCTGTTGTTCTGAATACGGCATTAGTATCTTGACACATTCTTCGATACATTCTTTTACCTTTTTTTATCATCTTTGATTGTTTTTTCTTAATAGCTGTCATTGTTTGTGATTGAGATTCTTTTACAAGATCATATGCTCTATCAAATATCATAAGCTTACCACCATTTTCTTCCATAAACTTTATAGCTGATTCTTTAGTTCCAAAGGCATATTTACTAATCATACTCATAGTACCTGGCTTTTTACTTCCAACAACAAAATATGCCTTAGATGAATTAATAAATTTCAATGTATTATTATCTACAACTCTAAAGTTAGTCAAATCATTGCCATAGGCTATTGAATCTTCAACCATGCATACCATTGAACAGTATTGTTTATCATGCCCTTTATGTGATGCTGCATGATTTGTCTTATAAAACATATGTAGTGTCATTCCACAAACATTACAATGATTTTTATTTTTACCATCTTGTAATAATATCGCCTGATCCATAGAAACAGCTCTAAAGTTTTGTCCAGCATAAATACTAACTGATAATAACAACATACTTAAAATTAATTTTTTCATTTATTTTCTCTCTTCTTTGAATTTTAATTTCAATTTATATATATAAATTGTAAATTAATTGTTAACTTTATTTAATATATTGCTTTAAATTATAGTTTTCATAATAAATATTAATAGCATTTTTAAGTTCATTATCACTTAATAAACTTTCATCTTTAAATCCCCATCTTTGAATAAAACCAAATGGCATTATAGATCTATTTTGAGTAGGAGCTTTTAGGTATCTAAATATTGCATCTTTAATTTTAGATTCACTACTATATTTTAATGTATATCTTTTCATAAATACCTTTAATTGTATAGAACTCTTATGGCAAGACATACAATTATTATCAAATATATTTGAATACAAAGATACATTTAATAGGCATATTAAAATAACTTTTACCATGTTAATATCACTTTAGTCCCTACATCTATTTCAGATTTAATTTCTATATCAATATCATATTCTTTAATAATATTATGAATAATATTATATCCAATACCAAAACCACCAACAGTCGTATCAAATCTTTTATATCTTTGGAAGATTTGTTTAATATTATCCTCACTCATACCTTGTCCTTGATCTTCAATTATAAATAAATTATCATCTAATGTAATTTTAATAGTAGATGATGGAGGTGAGTATTTAATTGCATTTGATATTAAATTATCAAATAATCTTGACAATTTTAAAGTATCTATTTCTAACATAACATTATCTTTAATATCTATATTAAATGATATATTCTTTACATCACTTAAAATTTTAAAATATTCAACTCTTGTATATAATATATCTGATACATTTAATATTTCATTTTTAGAAATTATTTTATTATTTAATATTAAAAAAGACAAATCATCATATATACTTGAAATTGTTATCGCTCCAATTCTAATTCTATTTATCTTTTTTTTATTTTTTTCATCCATATTTTCTAAATTTAACATTTCAATATTACCTAATATTGCTGCAATAGGTGTATTTAATTCATGTGTTGTATCTTTTAAAAATTTATCTAATAAATTTATATTATCACTTAATGGTCTAATCAATATTTTCACTAAGAAGAATGATGTAAAAATCAAAAATAAGATAACAAAAAATAAAGATATTGCTAGTTTTACTAATATATTTACAAGTTTATATTCTCTATGTTTTTGAATTATTAAATAAGCTGCTCCAAGATAATATGGTTCAACTTTATAAATAAAATAAACATTATCATCTAAATAAAAATATTGTTTATCAAACTCTATATTTTTTTCTCCAAATGTTGAAAAGATAATATTTTTATCAATATCATATATTGCTGTTTGAATATCATCAAGCTCTGGATACATAATATTATTATTTGAAATGCCATTATGTAAATCTTCTAATTGATTTATTAATTGCTTTGCTTGATAATCAATTTGTTGTTTTTGAGATTGCAATAGTTGATCTTTTTGAGAATCTACATAGATAAAACTTAATGTTAAAATTAATAAAATTGTAGTGATAAGATATATAGACACTACATTTAAAATTGTTTTTCTAACACTTTTATTTTTAGGTAAAATATTAAACCACAAGTTTATATCCTTGTTTTTTAATACTTACAATAGTATCTTTTCCTAATGATTTTCTTAAGTTTTTAATATATGTTCTCAAACTAGTTTCACTTGATACCTCATCATATGACCAAACTGTATCATAAATAGTTTCAAAATGTACACATTGATTTTTATTTTGAATAAGTAACTTTAAAAGTTCTATCTCTTTATATTTTAAATTAACAGTTTCATTATCTACACTTAACTCTTGAGTATTTATATTATAGAAAATTGTTGGCGTTATATTAATAATATTTGATTTATTATTATATATTCGTTTTGAAAGTACATTTATTCGTAATAATAATTCTTTTAAAGAAAATGGCTTCCTTAGATAATCATCTGCACCACTTTTATATCCTAATTCTAAATCATCAATTCTATTTAATGAAGTCGTAAAAATAGCAGGAGTTGTAATATTTGACTCTCTTAAGTCATGTAATAAATCAAATCCATTTTGACCAGGAACATTTACATCTAAAATTAATATATCAAAATTATTTTCATATAATTGATTTAAAACTTCTTCAGAATTATATGTAGAGGTAACATCAAAATCATTTTCTTCTAAAAACTCAACTATAGTCTCATGAAAATTTAAATCATCTTCTAAATATAAAACTTTTATCATATAATTATTCCTGTAACCACTATTATTTATATTGTAATAATATCTCTTTCTTTAAAGCTTGTTTATCAATCTTATTTCTATTTGAACTTAGTAATGGCATATTTTGTTTAAATACTACAATTGCTGGTATCATATAAGTTGGTAAATGTTTTTTTAATTCAAAAAGTATTTCATTTTTTGACAACTCTGTATTTCCACTATATACAAGTACTACTTCCTCTTCAATATCACTATTTTCTATTGAAAATACTGCACATTCTTTAATTGTATCAATATTACTATAAACTACAGTTTCAATCTCTACTGGGCTAAATCTATATCCACTTGACTTAATCATATCATCATGACGACCTACAAAATATATATATCCTTCTTCATCAGAATATACATAATCACCACTTGCAACTACAATTTCATCAGTTAAGTTATCGGAAAGGTCAAGTACTTTATCTAATATCTTAATAGATTTAAATCTTTGCGTTGTTTCCTCTTTACTACCCCAGTAACCTTTATAGATTCCTAAGCCTCTATGAATTAGCTCACCAACTTCTCTAGGTTTACATTCATTACCATCTTCATTAACTATGTATAAATCTACATCTGGAATAGCTTTTCCTATTGATTTTGGCCGTATTTTTAATTGTTTTGGGTCAAGATATGTTGATCTAAATGCTTCACTTAATCCATGCATATAATAAAAATTTGAATTTTCAAATCTCTCTTCTAGTTTTGTAAGCATTGCATCTGTTATATTCCCACCAGATGATGTAATAACTCTAATATTTTGTAGTTGATTTGCACTTGGTAATCTTCTTAAATCTTCATCAAACATCTGTGTTATATTTATTGGCATTAGTGCCAACACTGTTACATTATCTTTAATGATATGCGTAAAGAATTCACTAGGAAGAGTAAAAGTATGAACAGCAAATGTTGCTCTTTTATATAAAGAACAAAATAACTGATTAAGTCCATAATCAAAACTAAAAGACAATAATCCAGAGATAACATCATCTTCACAAATATCAAGATAATTTGTAGCAACTCTAGCACAATCAATTAAATTTCTATGTGTCATTACAACACCTTTTGGAAGACCATCAAGACCAATATCATAATATGTAATTACGGCATTGTCATGCCCTTTTATACTACAAGTAAATTCACCTTTATAACATTTAAAAATTTCTTCAAAAGATACAATATCTTTATTGTATGATTTATCTGTAATAATTGTTCCGTTAAATTCTATATCTTCTATTACTTTTAGCTTTTGCTCATCTGTAATTATACATTGTATATTACAGTCTTTTACAATATGATCAACTTGTTCTGCTTTTAACAATCTTGTAATAGGAACCAATACATAATCCGTAGATAATACAGCTAGTATTGCAATAACTTTATTATAGTCTTTATGTGAATAGATACCTACTCTACTACCTTTAGGAAGATTTAAACTAGTTAAATACTGTGCAAGTTTATTTATTTTTTCATATAATTCACCATATGTAAGCTGTACATTTTTATCTACTAACGCAATTTTTTCATTAGATAAACTATTTGCAACTTCAACTAAACTTCTTATACTATTTACTGACATTATTTATCCTTTTCTATGATTCTTGATTATTTTCAATTCCAAGTGTCCAGATTGCATAATTATTATCAATTACAACTTCTGGGAAACTTTTTTTATTTAATATCTTTTTATAAAAAAATGAAACAATTTCTTTTATTTCATCATTATTTAGTACCTTTGTAATACCACCTGTAAATACAATACTATTTAATGAAGCAAGTTTTAAATTTAAGTATGACTTATGATGATGAGATACTTTATACAGTACTAAAAAAATTGCTAAACGCATTAATAATTTTGTAGAATCATCATTCTTTTTATCTAACTCATTTTCCGTAGTATTTAAATATGCAAGTAACTCATAAACAAACTCATTATTTTTTGCACTAAATACTAAACTATCTCTTGACTTATAAACACCAAGCTTTTTAAATACCAATCTATCATATTCATTTTCAGTAATAATATTATCATCAGCTAACTCTTTTGAATAATGAATATCTGTAGTTGCTCCACCAATATCTACGACAATAAAAGGATCAACATTTTCTAAAATATTATTAATATATGGTAAAGATTGATTTACAATATATGGAGTTGAATATATTTGGTTTGCAGTAATTTCGTATAAATGTTTAATATCTTCTTTACCCATAATATCTTGTTGATATAAATGTGTTAAATAATCTTTTAATTCATCTTCTACCATATGTAGTTTATTATCTATAATATTTTCCATTATTTTTAAATTTTCAATATTATTATTTATAAATTCACTAGTAGAACTACTCCCTACATATACAATATTTTGATAATTAATTTTTTCTAAATAGTCAAGTAGTTTTTGATCATAGATATTACTTACACTATCAATTCCACCAACAATAATCACAACATCAATTGTTTCACTTGGGATAGAATAAGTATCTATATCTCTATAAAGAATAGTATCTATAATATTAATACCTGAATTATATGCGATATTTGTAGCATATTTTAAAGAAAATGATTCACTAATTCCAATAATTAATGTACTTAATCCACCATTTGCTGAACTACAAATATAGATATCTTCTTTATCAAATTTAGAGATTTCATCACCACACTTACTTTTTAAATCATGATAGATATCTTTATCAAAGTTTCTAAAGTAATGATTTATCTTATTATTTGCACTAACTTTAAAGTATGTACTTCCTATATCAATTAGCATTTTACTCATAGCATTACTCCAATATCTTTAATAATCTGATTTACTATAGAGTCATTGTTTCCAGATAAGTTAAGTTTTGATCGTTCATAGGCAAGTGATTTATCTGAAATAGGTACTTTACCTCTCTCATAAAATCTAATATTACTATTAGCATCTCTTACAGTAATTGCTTCATTGTTGTTAATAATATGTGGAGAATATGGTACATCAATTATACCATTTTTAATAGAATTAAAAATCTTTCTCCAAAGTGTGTCAGCATTATCATTGAATATTGCTTCAAATATCTCATCAACTTGATTTGAAAGATTTTCTTCCTCTTCTTCATCTACAATTGCCGGTATCCCTTTTAGCATATTTAATGTATATTTTACACTTGCAACTGCTTGGGCATTATCTTCTTTTGTAGGAATACCAAAAGCTTCTGCTCTTGTCTTTGTAATAATTTTATCTGCTCCAACCATTGCAGCTATCATTGTACTTGTATTAATTAACGAATCTGAAAAATGTTTATTTCTAGGAAATGCACCCATCCACTGATGATAAACTAAATTAATTGCAGCATCACCACAGTCAATCTTTTGGGCATATTTTTTTGCCATCTTTCTAAGTACTTTTGCAGTAACTACATCTTGGTTTAATGATCCTGTTTGTGAAAAACTAACCGAGAATGATTTCACACCTTCTTCTAAAGATAACATCATCTCCGCAATTTGAATTACTATAGTAATAGCAGGAGGTACAAGTGTAGCCGTAAGAGGTCCAAATGATTCTCTATTAATTGGCTCATTTAATTCTGAGTATTTTGCACAGACTTTTTCTACATGTTTCCAATATAAAAATGCTTTATCAAGTGGAAAGTTTTTTGAATATGGAAGTAAATATGTAATTGGACCACCTTCAATTTCAAATATACCAGAAGCTATTGCCATATCAATAAGAAGTCTCGCATCAGGAGTACCATGACGGAGAGAAACAGGAGTATTGAAATTTGTAATCATTTTTCTTGTACTTCTATATCCATGATTTACCAATGGATATCCATTTAGCATATCAGTTTCATTTTCTTCACTAAGTCTTAGCATTTTACCAGCACTATTATAATCATTTAATCGTGTATGAGAATCAATAGTTAAAGGTAATACATCTACGTCTACACCTTTAAATTCTTCATAAAGTGTAAACATTTTATCGTATGTGGGGAATCCACCTCTTGGCTGAACAAGTGTTTGACCTTTTGATTGTTTAAATTTGTGGGAAATAAATAGATCTTTACTTGCACCTTTAACAAATTCTTCAATCTCAGCAAAATCAAAATGATCTACAAATTCATTTTGAACAATTATCTCTCTATCTCTTTGAAGTAAACTCATCTTACAAACTCCTCTAAGGTATCAAGACCTTCCATCAAATCAATTTGATGAAATACTAAGTCAAATCCATATTCTTTATATTTTGGTACAATCTCATCACCATCAGTTTCACCAACTCCAAGATTACCACCAATTACAAAAGTCACATCAGCCATATTATATTTCTCTTTTAAGAATAATATATCTCTACACCATCCTTCTGCTTCTCCATTTAGAGATGATATAAGTAGAATATCTGCATTTGTTTCAACTACAGCATCTAAGAATTCTTCTAGGTATGTATTAACACCTAGATTAAAAACTTCAAATCCTCTTTCTTTTAGAGAAATTTCAATTAGTCTATTTGCAACGACATGAATATCATTACCTACGACCCCTGTTACAACTTTCATTTAAGTACCTTAATATATGATTATATATTGGATTATATCTTATTTTTGATACAATATGCCTTTAGAATCAATACGTGGAGATATTATGGATTTTTTTACAGCAGATATATGCGATGAGAATAGTGACAAAGTACAAGTGCTAAACCCCCAATATAAATCATACGGTGGAGCTAATAAATGTCAAGGTGAAATTATCACAATTAAACTATTTGAAGATAATGGTGCTTTAGTATCACTTTTACGAGATAATCAAGGTGACGGTAAAATAGTTGTAGTTGATGTACAAGGTGATTACTGTGCAGTAGTAGGTGATAAACTTATGGGATTTGCACATAAAAATAATTTTGCTGGAATAGTTGTAAATGGTTATGTAAGAGATACACTTACAACAGCTACTATTCCTGTTGCATTATATGCACTTGGTACTTACCCATTTAAAAGTCAGAAAAAAGCTGATGCAGAGTTAAATAGTACACTAGAATTTGGAAATGTGAAGTTTACACCAAATGAATACATCTATTGTGATGTAGATGGAATTATAACAACTAAATCAAAAATATAGTTGTTACAATTCATTATATTCTAATTTCTTTATTAGATTCCACAAATAATAGTGTAGTTTCACCAATACTTGTTAATGACTTTTCTACCATATATACATTGATACTATTAATATCTTTAAAATAATAATCTATATTTTTATATACTAATTTATTATCTTTTTCCTTTTTGCATGATAATAATAATGAATGTTCACTACTTATAAGTTCATTAGTTAATATATTTAACTTATTTTTAACATGTACATAATATAAAAAAGCTTCTCTTTCTTGCGGTGACAATATCATATAATTATCAATATAAATACACTCCATAATATAACATCCTTTATTTATTAATATTTATATCATTGTATGAGTATTATATGAATTTAGTATTTTTCTATAATTTATTCATCTTTTGTTCATAATTATTATATATACTTCCATCGTGTACTTGACCGTGTACATATTTAAAGTCTATCTTAAGTGATTAAACAAAAATATAGATTGTATTTACTATTGATAATTATGACATATACTCCTCAGATCAAAATGTATAAAATAAATACAATTCTATAACCCTACAGATAGGCTTTAAAATAAATTCATATATTCATCTCTTATTCATAATTATTAAGTATTATGCTTCCTATGGTATTTAACCATACTCATTAAAAGATTATACCAAAAATAATATATAATAAATTTTACGATATTTACATTTTCCTCTTTTTTGTAAATGCACAATTAAATAATTGATATAGTCTTAAATGTGTTATTACAATATTGATTTTAGATAAATAGTACAGGATATAAAAATATGAAAGTTTTAATAGTTGAAGATGATATAAAAATTTCTGCTTTTTTAGAAAAAGGATTAACTGAAGAAAAATATATAGTTGATTGCTGTTTTGATGGTCAAGAAGCTTTTTATCTAATAACAACCAATACTTATGATTTAATAATCTTAGATTTAATGATACCATATATTGATGGTATTACATTATGTAAAGATTTAAAAGAGATAAAAAACTCTACACCGATTATTATGCTTAGTGCAAAAAGCTCAATAGAAGATAAAATTTTAGGATTAAATAGTGGTGCAAATGATTATTTGGCAAAGCCTTTTTCATTTGATGAATTAATGGCTAGAATAAAAGTACAGTTAAGAGATAATGAAACTTTAACTAATATTCTACAAATAGACAATTTAAAGCTTGACTGTGATAAAAAACTTGCAACAAGAGATGAAATGACAATTAAACTTAGTTCCAAAGAATATATATTACTTGAATATTTATTAAGAAATAAAGAAAAAGTACTGACAGAAGATATGATAAATAATGCACTTTGGAATATGGATGATCAAAATGCAAGTAATATTATAAGTGTATATATCTATCGCTTAAGAAAAAAAATTGATATAAACAATAATGTTAAACTTATATATACTGTTAGAGGTATGGGATATAAAATAAGTATAAATAAAAATGCTTAAAAATATCAAAACTAAACTTTTATTTTGGTATTCAATTTTAACTATCATAATATTATCTATTTTTTCATATATTGTATTAGATGAATTTGCTCAAGTCATATTAGATAAACAAGCTCATATACATACATCAATTAAACACTTAGAAGACATCCTTATCATTTGGATACCTATACTTTTAATTATCACTATAATAGTAGGATATTTCATAATTAAAAATACACTAAATACTGTTAGAAAAACTATAGATGAAGTTAAAAACATTGAAGCAAATCAACTACAAAAAAGACTCACTTCTCATACATCAAACGATGAGATAGAGGATCTTGTAAGTACCTTTAATTTCATGCTTAATAAACTGGATGATTCATTTTCTAAAATTAAAAGATTTTCAAATGATGTATCTCATGAGCTAAAAACACCACTTACAGTTATACGTGGTGAGATAGAATTAGGTTTACGAAAAGATAGAACAAATAATGAATATAAAGACATTTTAAATAGTACACTCGAAGAGACTAAAATACTTCAGGAGCTAATAAATAGTTTACTTTTCTTATCAAAATCAAACAATAAAGAGATGCAAAGTAAGTTTGAAACTACAGAGTTGGATGAAGTTATATCAGATGTTATATCTCTAAATAAACAACTTATAGAACAAAAGAATATAGAGTTTAAATTTAAAAAACTTGATAGTGTAAGTTGTAATGGTCATCCTCTTCTTTTGAGAATACTCGTAGGAAATATTATACAAAATGCAATAAAATATTCACATAAAAACTCTACTATTGATATATATTTAGATAAAAATATTTTGAAAATTAAAGATAATGGGATAGGAATACAGTCAGATGATATAAAAAATATCTTTGATAGATTTTATAGAGTTGATAAGTCAAGAGCCAGAGGTGGCTATGGCTTAGGACTTTCAATTGTAAAGTCTATAAGTGAATTACATAATTTTAATATAACTGTAGATAGTCAGTATAATGAGTACACACAGTTTATCATATATTTAAAATAACTTTATAAATAAAACAGCTTTATTTTTTATAGGCAGTCTGTCTATTTTACTTACATTTAGAGCTTTTGTATTTTCTAAATTTTATATCAAAAAAATAATAATTTATAGTAAGAGTATAAATATACTCCTACTAATAAAACTTATGAATTTCTTCCATAATATTTACAAACTCTATATCTTCACCTTGTTCTCTTAAAAACTCAATAAGATACTTTTCACTTTCTTCAATACCTTGTGTTTCTTCAATTACTAATAATTTTGAATATAAATTTGCTATAACTTCAATAATATGCTTAGAGATAGTTTTTCTAGATGCTGTATATCCAATAATTTCATTAGTATCAACATCTCTTCTAGATTCAAATTCTGTAAATATCCAATAATATCTACCATCTTTTGCTCTATTTTTTACAACAGCATTAATATTTTTACCTTGTTTAATAGTCTCCCATAAAAGTTTAAATACTACTTTTGGCATATCAGGATGTCTAATAATATTATGTGGACTTCCTATAAGTTCCTCTTTACTATAACCACATATCTCTATAAAATAGTCATTACAAAAAGTTATTCTACCCTTTTCGTCAGTTTCACTAACAATATATCTCTTTGGGTCTAATTGAATTTCTTCATCAATTAATATTTTTTCTGTACTCATTATATTGGTCCTACTTATTTTTCATTTCTTTAATCATATTGTTAAAGTCATATATCTCATTTGCTAAAGATTTAATCTCATAATCACTCATTAGTTTTATTAAATCATCCATAAGTGGGTTTGACTTTACACCTGTTTTAAAATCACTAATACTTTTTAAAATATCTTCAGAAGTTTTATTTAACAAAGAAGGTCCAATAATTCCATTTGCATAGTCATTATGACAAGCTGAACATTTAACGATAAATTCTTTACTAAGTTTTTTTACCAAAAGAGATACTTGAACTTCTTCATATGGACTTCTAACTTGTATATTTGCTTCAAGAGTTGTTCTTGGTTTCATTCTTACACTTGCATCTTTATTTGCAGGTTGAGAGTCTGGATCATATTTACTTTTAATTCCATAAGAAAAATAATAGTTTTTTCCATTTTGAGTATGGTCTTTTTGTTCTTTTTGTACAACTTTAATTGCATTTGCATTATCATTTGCAACTATTTCAATTTTAGGAGAGCTAGTAACTATTTTATTTGATTCAGTTATTTTTTTACTATCATCACTTGGCTTATCTGAACAAGCTACAAAAAATAATGTAACACCTGCAATTAATAAAATATTCTTTAATTTCATGATCTTTTACCTTTAATATAATAATCCTCATAAGATAATCTTGGTTTAATCACAATTGCAGGTTCTGACACAGGACAAACCTCTTGACATACACCACACCCAGTACAACCTTCATAAATCTCTGGTCTTGTAATACCACTTGATTTTTTAACCATAGCAATTGCACTTAAAGGATTTGGCATAGGACACATATCAGCACACAATGTACAATCTTTACCTTCATATCCATCAAACTTCTCTAATATTTTATCTTCTAATGGATTAACATTTGTAACATTTGCAATAAAATCTTTCATTTTTTCATCATATCCAGCTGGAACTGGTGTTCTAGTAACGGCTAAACATGTTTTAGGACTCTCAAGTACAGCTATTCCCATTTTAATATCTGTCGCTTTTTCTGTATGATGATCAAGTGCTCCACTTGGACAAGCTAATACACATGGTACAGCATCACACGCATAACATCCTCTAATATTAGCATCGATATATGGTGTTCCTACTCCATGACCTTTTCCAAAATCTGCAAGTTCAATAGAATGATAAGGACATACTTGAAGACATTGACCACACTTAATACAAAGAGCTAGAAATTCTTTTTCATCTACTGCACCTGGTGGTCTTAATCTATTTTCAGCAATAGCTCCACTTGAACTTAATGCAATTCCACTAGCTGCTGCTAAACCTAAAATACCTAATGTAGAGTACTTTACAAAATCTCTTCTCTCAGTTTTAATTTTTGCCATATTCTATCCTTCTATTCCAATAAGTGGTTTTTTGTCTTCCATTATAAATAATGGCTTTGTAAATGGTGCTAATTTAGCTAAAAAGTTTAATAATGATATTACAGGAGACCCATAAAAAAACTTTACATCTTCATTATATACCCAAAGCTGATCAGCATATTGATATACTTTATGAGATGTATCTCCAACATTATCTCCATCTCTATCAAAGCCTTCATAATTATCCCAATAGTTTGATACAATATCATTTTTATATGTTTTTGCTCCCCTACTATCATTCACTAAATCTTCTATATTTCCAAGTATTGTATTATTCTTAATAACATTATCAATACTAAGAGAATGAAATTGCATTGCTACAGAATTATATAAGAATTTATTTTCTTCTATCCAGTTATTAGCATCTGGTTCAAAAGGAGATCTATCTATATACATACCTTGCGCACAATAAATCATAGTATTATTTTTAATAGTAAAATTTGATACATCTTTTAATCCAATACCCATACCAGTAGCACCTAAAGAACTCTTAATTGTATTACCTGTAGCTATAGAATCTTGAGAATACATAAAGAAGATTCCTACAGAATTAAATTGATATGTATTGTTTTTTATAATATTTTTACCTGCGTACATAAAGTGTAATGAGTACCTACAGTATTCACCAAAGTTTTCTACTATTTCATTTCCATGAGAATACCATACAACCATATCACGAGATTTAATTAATGAATTATTTTTAACTATATTATCATTACTGTACCAAAGTCTAAGACCATCACCTCTAAGACCAAGATCTACATCCTTAGATGTGATTTTATTATTTTCTATAATTGAATTATTTACCATTTGCATATCAATACCAAATAAACAATCTTCAATTACACAATCACTTATCTCATTTTGATTTCCATCTGTTAATTTAATTGCTGCATCAAGAGAATCATGTCTATCTCCACTATTTACTATATCTAAGTTTTTTAATGTAATAAATGATCCCTTTGCAGTAATAACTGTACCAGTACCTTCTCCATCTATTATTACACCATCTTCTGTTCCTAGAATAGTAATTGGTTTATTAATTGTGATACTACCTTTATAAATACCAGCAGGTAATTTTAATATTGAACCTGCTGGTGCTTTATTAATAGCATCTTGTAAGATATTTGCATTGGAGATACTCACTAGGAATATAAATGCAAGTAAAAATCTACTCACCTAATTTTTCCCATTTAGCTTTTACTTCTGATTCATTTATCTCTTTTCTTTTTGCAAAGAAAGATAATAAACTAAATATACTAATTGCAACAATTACATAAAATCCAATTGTTGGATATGAATGTGTAATAAATTGTGCAATCTTACCATCACCAAATACTGTAGGCATAAATGGTTTAATCTTGAATGCTCCCCAATCATGAAGGTTATGTCCAAAATGATATAACCAGAATGAATAATCCGCTATAAATAATAATGGTAATGAAGATGGTATAAGCATCATATAGTTAAGTATTCTAGATTTAGTCATCATGGCAAAAATCATTCCTAAACTTAATAGTAATAATGCATATATTCCAATCTCTCTTTCAATTATACCACCAGTCCACATAGGATCCATACCTACATAGTGATTAATAGTATTCATCTCATGAACCTCACCACTATATCCATCAAAATGGAAGAATACAGGAATACCTTCAGGGAATGCTTCTTCAGGATAGTTTGGTGCTTCAAGAGATACAGCCCAGATTGGTAATGATGCAACACCAAGTTCTGATGAGCTTTCAATCATTCCATCAAGGTTATTATGTGCCTCTTTTGGTGTTGCTATTGATTTATATCTTCCTTGGTTATAGAAATTCCAAATAGTTTTTGAATACTCATGAATTTCAGCTTCTTTACCCTGCTCTACTTTATTTAATACACCATGGAATCCAATCATTGGTAATGTAAATGCAAGTGTTAAAAGTAATACTGCAATTGATGTAAATATCTTAGGATATTTCACTAAGCCTGTATCTTTAAATTTAAAACTTAATGCATCAGCATGACATACATCCACACATCTACCACATAAAGTACAATCATTACCCATAATATATTGAGTCTTAATCTCTTTTTCATCTATTTGTTTTCTATATTTTGCTTTTGTGATTTCTAGTACTTGGTTTTCAAAACATACATCATGACATACCATACAAGAATCACAGTTATCATTCCATTGAATTCTTAAAGCTGATGCTTTTGAAAGGTATCCATATGTTGTACCTATAGGACATATATATGTACACCATACTCTTCTTGAATAAAATACTTCCATTAAAAATACAACTAAAACCCATATAAATGCAACTGACCAACCATAAGCAATCATTCTACTTAATATACCAACTACATTAAATGTTTCAAATACTAAATATCCACTAGTAAAAGAAAGTAATAAGAATATAGCCCAAAAGATATGTCTAATTCTATGATCAAATTTTCTACTTTTAATGATCTTTTTAGATACAAGTATATTATGCCATTTTTCACCTATTTCACTTAGTATTCCGTATGGACATACCCATGAACAATAAGTTCTTCCACCAACTAATAAATATACTATTATAATTGTTGATACACCAATAACCATATTAATTGGAATATGCCAAGTCGCTAAAAACATTTGAAGATTCATAAATGGATCAATCATGTGGAATCCAAGGAATCTTGATCCACTTAATGTACCTTCTAGAACTTGAAGATCAATAAAGAATGAAAAGAAAAATAATGCATGAATTGCAATTACTAAAATCCATCTTTTCATTCTAAAACTAAATTTAGTTTTTCCATCTTTTGTTGTATCAAAAAATGTAGACCAGAATGTTGTGTTTTTTATAGTTTCTCTATTATTGTACTTATTCATTTATATTACCACGCAGACATATCATATTTATTTTTGTTATTTTCTTGTTTTTTAGATGATGGTGCTTCTTTTGATTTTCTTTCAAAATCGCCAATCTCTTTAGCAAGTTCTTCTAAATCAGATTTATTAAGTGACATTAAAAGACCTTTCATAACAATATTCTCTTTTCTTCCAGCTTTAAACTCTACTAAATCATCAAGTATTTTTGCTTCAGTTTGACCTATTAACTTTGGTCCCATTAGTTTCTTACCATATTGGAATCCACTACCATTAATTCCATGACAAGATGAACATTTACTTTTATATTTATTACTTACTTCAAAACCAGCAGCACTTCCTGCTTTTTCTCTTAAAGCATTAAGAGCATCCATCTCTTTTTCTCTATCATCTTTATCGTTAGCTTTTTCTATCTTTTCACCAGCGACTTTATTTCCAATATCTTCAATAACTTTACCATGCTCACCGCCATGATAAGCTCCACCTTGTGATGCTGTATATGCCATAAGACCTATTACCACAATTGTAAAAAATCCCATTATTATATTTTTTATCATATATTTTCTCTCCTGTATATGAAAACTAAACTCAAATTTTATTAAAATCTCAATTTAGCTTTTATGTTATTATATTAGTTCAAATTAATTATATTATAAACTATAGTTAATTTTATTGATGTCAGTCAATAAAAAAGGGGGAAAAGATAAACTCTCCCCCCTTTATTTAATAGGTTTAAAGCACTTTTATTCTTAGAATAAGTTAGCGTTTTCATCAATCCATTTGAAGTATTCGATCATATCTGCAACTTCATCTTTAGTCATATGTTGATTAGGCATTTTTAGATTAAAGTAATTAATCATACCTTTAACATAATCTTCTTCATACATAGATTCTGGATCTAGAATAAATTCAGAAACCCATTTCTCAGCATTTTCATGTCTTTGTAGAACACCTGTTAAGTCTGGACCAGAAGATACTTTACCGATAACGTGACATCCACCACATCCACCTTCACCAAATGCTCTAGAACCTCTTTGAGCAGCAGCTGATTGTTTTGTAGCAATAAGTCTTACTAGTGCATCTTTAGCTCTAATACCAACATCTGCAGTTTTAACCATAAGTTGCCAAATCATATTTTCAAATAAAATAGCTTTTTCCATATCTCCAGCAGCCTTAGCTTCGTCAGATTTAGCTTTTTGCTCTTTAATTTGACCAAATTGTACAAATGCATCATCAACTAGCTCTTTTACAACTTTGTGATCTTGGAAATTATTAGCTTTTAAGAATTCAACAACACTCATAATTACAGCTTGTGTTGCATCATTAACTGCAACAGTTTTAGTATATTCAGCTTCTAATTCAGCTGGAGACATTGATTTCATCTTCATTTTTTGAGCTGAAGCATATTTCTTATTTGGATCTTTAACCATTAGGTAACCCATCATCTCTAAGTGAAGAGCTGAACAGAATTCAGTACAATAGTAAGGGAATACACCCTCAATATCAGCAATAAATCTCATCTCAGTAGTTTCACCTGGCTCTAATGAAGCATGTGCGTCAAAGTGATCCACAGTAAATCCATGAGTCTCATCTTGTGCTCTCTCAAGGTTAGTCATATACCATACAACTTCATCACCTTTATTTACAGTAACTCTCTCAGGATTAATGTGAGATCTTACTAGAGTAGCATAAATTTTAACTTCATAAGTTCCATCAGGCTTTAGAGTTCTTTCGATTCTTTCTTGACCTGCAAGTGTTTTACCAACATGAATCTCACCAGTTTTTGCATTTGTACCCATTTTATATCTTACATGTGGGTGAAGCTTCTCAGCTCTAATTGCAACAGCTTGATGTGGCTCACCCAATGGTAAAGGCATATCTACAAGTAAATCCATTGTTTTACCAGAAATATCAATTAACTGGTGATTTTGTGGATGTAACGGTCCAACATTTTGGAATCTATCAATTGCTAATTTATTAAGTGCAATAATATATTTTCCTTGTGGGTCAGCAGATTTACCTTCCATACCACAAAGGTGACCAATGTTGTAATGTACATTTTCTTTATCAAGAACTTTTAAAGTTTTATAGTTCCATTTTGCAACTTGTGAATCAACATATACAGAAGTATATACTTCACCATCAATGTTTGAATATTGATTATGCAATGGCCCTAGTCCAATTTCAACTTGTCCATGTAAAGATTTTTTCATATCTAAAATAGGTATACCGTATGGATCTTTTCCAGCGTAATCTTTATTATCAATTAATTGCTTAATTTTTGACCATTTAAATACAGAAGCATGAGTATCTAATTTACCACAAACAATAATATATTCACCATCAGGAGATACATCAACACCATGAGGTGATTTTGGTTCAGGAATTAAAAATAATGCATCATTTGCAACAGCTACGTCCATAGGAATTACTCTATGATTATTAACAATTTTTACATTTTTAGGATCTTGAGCTACTTTAGCAAGTTTTTCCCAATTATATACATGTAAGAAATCCGTATCATTTCTTGACATACCAGCTTCATTAGGTGGCATTCCAACTTCAATTCCACCTGTATACATTTCAGAGTTAAATGAATTTGTAAAAGCCCAACCATGAGATACGCCTTTACCAGCATCACTTAAATCTTGCATATATGGAGGCATTTCAATAGTAAATGAATCTTCTTCTACAATTCTACCTTTTTCATGGTTGAATTTCCACATAGTTGTCCCACCTCTATATGACTCTTTATAGTCTTCAATAGGGTGATAATTATTATCAAATGGCGCTGCATACTGACAAGCTTCAATAATATACTCTGAATTTTGAGTAAAGAATGCTCCACCATGCTCAGATTTAAATACTGGGTTAACTACAATTTGTTTAGTTTCAAAGTCATGTAAATCAATAATAGCAACTCTAGGGTTTGCTTTATCATTAATTGCTAGCCATCTACCATCATATTTACCATCAATTTCAGATAAACCTGGATGATGTGTATCTCCCCAATTTATCTCTCTACCTCTAATGTTACCTTGTCTTAAAATTTTAAGACTATCTACATCATAACCATAACCTTGCCATGGTTCTGGTGTGAACACCGCAACATATTTTAAAATTCTCATAGACGGTACACCATAAACAATTATTTGTCCAGACTGTCCACCAGAAGAAAATACAATAAACTCATCTCTACCACCAGTAGGGTTGTAAGTTTTTGCAGCACGAATTACATCATTTTCTGTCAAACCACGTTTTTTCATAACTTCTTGTAATGCACTATTTGCAGACATCGCTGTTGCTGCTATTGTAGTACCTAAAAGTAATGAAGAAACTTTATTTAAACCTAGTTTCATAACTAACTCTCCTTTAATTATATAATACCAAGACATTAATATTGTCAATTAATTGTCAATGATAATAGATAATTCTAACTATAATTAGTATATATTCCCTTGATATATGTCAATTTTATTAATAATAATTATAATTTATACTTATTAAAATGTCACTGACATGTCATTAATCTTACTGATATATAAATATAAACTTAAAAATAAAAAGTATTTAATAAACTTGACCTTTGTCAACAAAATCTGCATATTCTTCTGTTATTATTTCACATAGCCTCATAAAAAAATACAAAGGAGATAAGATGGAAGAACAAAGAATTATACTGGAGGGAGCTTTTTTAAACCTCCCTCAAATACCAGTAGACCAGTTCTTACCTATATTTTTATCTTCTTCGGCTGTTTTATTATTTGGTCTATTCTACGTAGCGATTTATACGCTAGTTAAAATGGAGCTTATTAAAAAAGTATATATGCCAGCGGCATACTTTTTTTGGTTCCTACAAACATATTGTTTATATTATGTAATGCAAGCTTTTGGAAGTGATCCTTTCACTGTAAAGATTTTATTATTAGCGATGTTTGGTTATTTATTATTACCTCATCTATATTATTATCTTAATCAAAAAGCTGAAGACAGATATGAATCGTAATAAAAAAGGAGGACATAATATGTCTAAACGAACTGTTTCAGTATGGACAGATAATAGATTTTGGGTTAGATCAGCTGCTTGGGTAACTGGTTTTGCTGCAATGTTACTTATTTGGCTTACATTCGATACATTATCTCAAATTTCAATGGGTAATGACGAAGATCTTAAAAATGGTATAGCAAAAAGAGTTCCAGGACCAACTGTTATTAACTATAAAATTACTTATGAAATGAGTGATAAAAGAGGTCACGAAGTTCCAGTAATTGGTGGAAAAGAAAAATTCTTTGGGAAAGATGATTGGTCTGAGGAAGAAGCTCGTGCTTTACTTCACTTAGGTAAATTAGGTTCACAAGCAAAGAACTGTATGAACTGTCATACATTATTAGGAAATGGTGCATACTATGCTCCAGATTTAACAAAAGCTTGGTTAGATCCTGCATGGGGACCAACTGGACCTTACCTTGGGATGACTGGAAAAGATACAAAAGAAGAAGCTATGGCTGAATTCTTACAACATCCTTCTCAATACCCAACACATGAAAGAATGATGCCTGATTTAAAAATCACTGCTGATGAAGCAAAAGGTTTAGTTGCATTCTTAAAACACATGAGTTCAATTGATACTAATGGTTTCCCTAGAAACTTTGGTAAAATGAGTACTGATGAAAATGGTGGTCTTACACTTAGAGAAAAAAGAGGAGCACAATAATGGCAAATCAATTAAAATGGGAAGGTCAACAATTAGCGACTTGGTACTTTACAGTAGCAGTTGTTTTATTTGGCGCACAACTTCTAATGGGTCTTATAGCTGCAACTCAGTTCTTATACCCAAGTTTTCTTTTTGAAATCTTTGATTTCTCTGTTGCTAGAATGGTACACATTAATGCACTAGTTGTATGGATGGTGTATGCTATGGTTGGAGCTGCATATTGGTTACTTCCTGAAGAAACTGGTATTGAAGTTGTTGGTATTAAATTAGCTAAATTAGGATTTATTGTATTAACTGCAGCTGTTACTGTTGTTGTTCTTGTATATATCTTAGTTCAAATTGGACCTGCAGATGAAACTACAATTTGGTTTATTAATGAGGGTAGAGAATATATCGAAGCTCCAAGATGGGCTGATATTGGTATTGCTGTTGTTTTAGTTGGATTCTTAGGACATGTATTTGCTACAGCAATTAAAGGTAAAAGAACTGGTATTGTAACTGTTCTTATGGCTGATATGATTGCACTAGTTGGACTATACCTATGTGGTATGGGATTCACTGACTCTATCTCTATGGACCAATTCTGGTGGTGGTGGGTAATCCATTTATGGGTTGAAGCTACTTGGGAAGTTTTAGTTGGTGTTTTTGCTGCATTTGGTTTAATTAGAATCATTGGTGCAAACAGAGATATCGTTGAAATGTGGTTATGGATTGAAGTTGCTATGTTATTTGGTTCTGGTATTCTGGGTATGGGTCACCATTACTTCTGGATCGGTACACCTGAGTACTGGTGGGAAATTGGTGCACTATTCTCTGCATTAGAACCATTACCATTAGTTGCAATGTTTATCCACGTTACTTACGATTGGGGTAAAGAACAAGGTATTGCTAAAGCAGAAGGTAGAGGTAGTGCGATTGCTAATACACCAGCTTTAGCTTGGTTCTTTACAAATGCATTTGGAAACTTCCTTGGTGCTGGTATATGGGGATTCTTCCACACATTACCACAAGTAAATATCTATACGCATGGTACACAGTTTACAAGTGCACACGGTCACTTAGCATTCTTTGGAGCATACGCTACAATTCTTATTGGTATCTTCTACATAGCTGTACAAGGAACAAACGGAATTAAAACTTTAAAAATGACTACTGATGGTAAATGGGCTATTTCTTTAATTAACATTGGTGTATTCGGTATGACTGTTGCACTTACTGTTTCTGGATATGGTCAAGTACTTGTTGAAAGAGCAATGATGGGAGCTACTTGGGAAGCATTCTTTGTATCTCAAGACGCACTTTGGTTTGTTCAAGGTTTAGGTTGGAGACTTGTAATGGGTGTCGTAACTTTAGCTGGATTTGTTTTCCTAGTGAAAGATTTACTTTCAACTGGAAAAAATACAATGCACGTAAAATAAGGAGATTATATTATGTTTGAACCATTCACGGACCTGGTACCGAGTTTCTTTGGAACTCTTAACCAATATCCATTAGGATTAACACTGTTTCTTCACACTGTAATTGTACTTCCAATGTTCTGGATTTATAAGCAAGAGAAAGAAAGATTAGAAAACGAAGCTTAATAAAAACTTCGTTAAACAAACTAGATTTAAATATTTATATTTAGTTTGTTTTATTGACCTAGATCAATAAAACTTCATGTTGTACGTGTTACAATTATCATGAAATTAAAATATTTCAAATTAAGGAGAGAGAATATGAAATTAACAAAATTATTACTAAGTACAGTTGCAGCAGCGGCTATCGTTACAAGTGCATCTGCGGCGTTTGACGCAGAATCGGTATATGAAAAAGATTGTCAAGGTTGTCACGGTCCAGCTCACCAAGGTGGTGTTGGTTCTGATATTAGACCTGATGTAATTAAAAGCAAAAATGCGTACAAGTTATCTGAAGTAATTATGAATGGTAGACCTGGTACTGCTATGCCTGCATTTAAAAAAGGTGAGTCAATCGGTCACGAATTTAGCAAAAATGATGCAGCAGCAATGACTGACTACTTACAACATTTTGCTGGTAAAAAAGAGATGGTTCTTACATTAGATAACGTTAAAAAAGGTTTTAGACCACTTAACGATAGAATGAAATTAATGAAAGAATTCCCAACTGCAGTTGATGTTAAAAAAGTAACTGATATTGTATTTGTAACTGAAAGAGATGCTTCTAAAGTTGTATTCTTAGATGGTACTACTGGTGATTTATTATCTAGACACCCAGCAGGATTTGCAGTTCACGTAACAGTAACTAATAAAAGAATGCCAAGATATGCATACTCTGTTTCTAGAGATGGTCTTGTAACTATGTTCGATTTAGCTTCTAAAGGTCAGCAAAAAATTGCTGAAGTTAGAATTGGTACTGAGTCTAGAGGACTTGCAGTTTCTCCAGATGGTAAATACCTAATGGCTGGTAACTACACTCCAGGTGGAGCAATCTTAATGGATGCTATGACACTAGAGCCACTTAAAGTTTACCCTACTTCATCTGTAATTAACAATGAAGGTAACATTGAGTCTTCAAGAGTTGCATCTATTGCTGATACTCCATACGGACCATACTTTGCATTTGCACTTAAAGATGCTGGACATGTTTATATTGTAGATTACTCTAAAGAAGGATTCCCAGTAGTTGGTGATATTCCAAATATTGGTAACATTCTTCATGATGCATTCCTAAATGAAGGTAAAGAAATCGGTAGATACTACATGATTGCTTCTCAAGGTTCTGATGTTATGGGTATTGTAGATTTCAAAACTAAAACTTTAGCTGCTAAAGTTTATACTGGTGCTAAAGCTAAGCCACACCCAGGTCAAGGTTCATCTTGGTACAACGAAGAATATGGTCAGTTACATGCAACTGTAAATATGAATGTTGGTCAAGTAACTGTATGGGATAATAACTGGGATGTTGTAAGACATATTCCAACTGCTGGTGGAGGACTATTTGTAGGTACTTCTGAGCATACTCCATGGATCTGGGCTGATAACGTATTAGGTGGATCTCAAAACTGGAATACTGTTCACTTAGTGCACAAACAACACTTAGAAGTTGATAGAATTATTACTGTTGGTAAAGATCAAGGTACATTAACTAAAGCTGATGGTACAGTTATTGAGTCTTGGGATGTTCCACATTCTGATCAAACTCCAAGAATCTTACATGCTGAGCCAGCAAATCACGGTAACTGGACTATGATTTCTGAGTGGAATACTGGAAGAATCGGTGTTTACGAAGCTAAAACTGGTAAATTTGTTAAGTACATTACAGGATTAACTACTCCTACATTTACTTACTCAATTGAGCATAGACAAACTATCCCAGGTGCTTAATAGTATCTAAACTTTCAATTGTGCGCGAACAATTGAATAGTTGTAAGAAAGGTAAAAAGTTTTATACTTTTTGCCTTTTTTTATATCTAAAATCAAAACATAAGGAAACATTATGAAAATTATAATATATACAGTACTACTTTTAGTGTCTACATCTTTAAATGCAAAATATTTAGATACCAAAAGTTGTAAAGAATGTCATGATATGATACATTATGAGCATACAACATCTATGCATCATAAATCATCAATATTTAAAAATGAACTTCATAAAAAAATTAAAGCTAAAGTATCACCTGATAAATATGGATGTGCATTATGCCATACTCCTGGAGCATCAAATTTAAGAGCATTGATGACAGGAGAAGAACAGCCTAGTGCAAAATCAACAGAACAACTTGATGGAGTATCATGTTTTTATTGCCATCAAATAACAAAAGTTTTAGAATTAAAACATAAGAATATAAATTTTTACAGTAATAAAAAATCAGAGAAACCAACATTTTTAGCTGCATTAGATAAGCCAGATACAAGTGATAAACACAAAAGTAAATCAAATGATATTTATAAAAATTCACAAGTATGCATGGGATGCCATGGTAAAAAATATAATAGTAATAAGGTTATTATTTGCAATGGATATAATGAATTTAACAAAACTAGTGATTGTATTAAGTGCCATATGCCAAAAAATCCAGGTGGTACTACAAAGTTAAATAAAAGAGGTAGAACTCAATATGCATCACATGAGTTTCTAGGTATTCGATCTAATACAATGGTTAAAAAGGCAGTAGAACTATATATTGCAGCATCAAAAAATAGTGATATGTTAGAAATAACTATAACTAATAAAATGGGACATTCAATTATAATGCAACCTATGAGATTAAAATATATTAAAACTACTATTGAACGTTCTGGAAAAATAATTTGGTCAAACTTTAAAACTGATCCAATGGAAGATAAAGAAGCTACATTTACAATTTTATTTAAAGATAAAGATAATAAACAATCAAATCCAGCAATTGCAAAAGGATTTAAATTTAATAATAATTTAAAAGCAAATTCTACAAAAACAATAAAATATAATATTCCTACATTACAAAAAGGTGATATTATTAATTCATCTTGGATTAGTTATGTTGTAAGACCATCTTTAGCTAGTAAACTAGGATTAGAAGATGAATATACAAAAGAGTATAAAGGTGTAAGTAAGATACTAGAGATTAAATAATCCCTAGTATTATATTTTAATATTATGTGTAATTAATAAGAACAGAAACTATTAATGATAATAAAATTGTAAGTATTATAGTAAGCTTATCATCCAAAGCTTGAGTGATATGAATTTTTTCACTTAACCAATCTGCTATTCTTATTGCTGGATATACCATTATTAACAGTATCCCAATTGTGTACATAAGTGTTTGTATTACTTCAATCATTAGTTTTTCTCCATATAATCAGACAATTTAAATTCATCCCATAACAAAGCTGCTTTAGAACTTCCACTAGCTTTAGCTTTACCTATCCAGTATGCTGCTTTTTTATAATCTAATTTTGTACCTTGACCACCTATATACATAAATCCTAAATTTATCTGAGCATTTGTATGTCCTAATGCTGCAGCTTTAGTATACCATGACAAAGATTCTTTTAAATTTTGTTTTACACCTTGACCACCTGTATAAATATATCCCATTATATATGCGGCTTCTATATTTCCACTATTTGCTGCTTTTTCAAAAGAAACTGCTGCATCTTTAAAATTATTTTCATTATATAATTTAATAGCATCATTATAATCATTTGCAATTAATGATGTACAGATCATTATAAATATTAAAAGTTTTTTCATATACTCTCTCCTTATATGTTTAATCGATTATATTCTAAATAATATCAAAATATGTTGATTTCAATCAATATGTTACATTTAAAAAGATGTTAGAATTTGACTTGAAAATATATGGAGAGAGTATATGAAAAAAACAATTATATCAGTATTAGTATTGTGTAATATTCTTAACGCTTCACCAGAACTTAATACTGGTGAAAAGGTGTTTAAAGCATACTGTTGGGGATGTCATCATCAAACATCAGTAGCATTTGGACCATCATTTGCACAAATGGCAAATAAACGAACAATAGGTGAAATTCAAGGACATATAATAAGTCCAAAAGCAATGTATAAGCAACTAGGTCATAAACGATCTGTAATGCCTGCATTTGGTGATAAATTATCACAAAAAGAGATTGATCTTATAACTGAATTTATATTATCATTTAAAGGAGCTATTTAATGTTTAGATTATCAAATTTAATTAAATCAACATTAGAAAATAAAAAAGAAAGACTATTAAATGGTTCTATTATGATTTGGAACTTTACAAATAGATGTAATTTATTTTGTCATCATTGTTATAGTAAGGCTGATCCAAATAATGAGGATAGCTTAACTTTTGAACAAGTAGAACAGACTATTCCTAGTATGGTAAATGCTGGTGTAAAATTTGTTATTTTTAGTGGAGGAGAACCATTAATTAGAAAAGATATTTTTGAAATAGCATCTGCAATGAAAAAAGCAGGTATTATGACTTATTTATCTACTAATGGTATGTATATCAATGAGAAGAATGCTCAACAAATTGTAGATACATTTAATTATATAGGTATTAGTATTGATGGTACAGAAGATATTCACAACTACTTTAGAGGGGATAAAAACTCTTACAGAAAAGCTGTAGAAGGTATTAAACATGTACAAAATGCTGGTGGAAATGCTGGTATTAGATTCACACTTACAAAAGAAACAAAAGATAGCTTCTATGATATGTTTGATCTTGTAGAAGAACTTGGTGCAAATAAACTTTATATTTCACACTTAGTCTATTCAGGTCGTGGTTTAGATAATTTAAAAATTGATATATCTAAAGATGAAAGACGAGAATATGTAGAGTTTATAATAGACAAAGCATTTGAATATTACAAAGAAGGTAAAGATATTGATTTAGTAACTGGTAACATGGAAATGGATTCAGTATTACTATTAAAAAGATTTGAAAGAGAATATCCAGACTTTGTAGATAGCATTACAACTAAGCTTAAAGCTTGGGGTGGAAATAGTGCAGGAAATAGACTTGGAAATATGGATTGGGAAGGAAATGTGAAACCTGATCCATTCTTCCCTGAATATATTGGTAATTACCTTGAAACATCATTTGAAGATGTATGGGCTGGTAAAAGTAGTGATATAGTAGCTAAACTAAGACAATCTCCAAGAGATATTAGTGGAAAATGTCATAATTGTAAATATCTTGATATTTGTAATGGTGGTAGTAGAAGTCGAGCATATGCAATTCATGGTGACCTTTGGGCTGAAGACCCATCATGTTACTTAACAAATAAAGAACTAGGAGTTTAATTTGCAAAAAATAAGTAAAGTATTGTTAGGTTTAGCACTAACAGCTACGACACTATTAGGATATGAAAAATATTTTGTAGTAGAAAGAGAAAGTGAGTCTCTTGCAGTAATTGAAAATGGTATCAAATATTCAAAAATAGAGAATATGCACAATATGAATCATGGTGTAGTTAAATTTGAAGGCAAAGATGGATATGTAATTAGTAGAGATGGATTTGTAGTTAAATTTGATCCAGTATCTGAGAAAATTTTAGGAGAATACAAAACTAGTAAAAGTGCTATTGGATTTGTAATTGGAAAACATTATGTTGCAGTTGCAAATTATGATGACCAAAGTGTAGATATTTTAGATAGAGATTTAAATCCTATTAAAAAAATCAAAACACATTCAAAAAATGTTGGTATTAAAATATATAAAAATTATCTAATCTTTGCCCAAATGGAAAATGATACAATTTCAATCTATAAAGATATGAGTTTAGGTAAAGGAAAAGCAGATTTTCAAGTACATAAAGAGTTTAAGGATGTTGGGGAATTACCATTTGATGCAATGATTCAAGACAATAAATATATTGTTGGATTTTTCACAAGTAAACATTTTGGTACAGTTGATTTAGATACTATGACTTATAAAAAAGTTAAAATATTTTTAGATGAGACAAGAAAAATGGTACTGAAAGTTCCACATTTTGGATTTTGGTCTATTGGTGGAGATAAAGTATTTGTTCCAGCAGTGGGAGACAATAAAGTTCTTGTATATGATATGAATTTTAATTTTGTTCAAAATATAGAAACAGAAGGTATGCCTGTATTTACTGCACTTAGTCCAGATAAAAAACATTTAGCAGTAACATATAGCGGAAAGAAGTTTCCAGTAATTCAAATCATTGATACTAAAACTTTAAAAATCATCAAAAGATTTGAGTTTAAAGGTAAAGTACTGCATGTAAGATGGTCAAATACTAAACCACATTTATATGTAGCAGTAAATGATGAAAATATTGTAGCTGTATTAGATACAAATGAATGGTATAGAGCAAGAGATGTTTTAAACATAGACAAGCCATCAGGTATATTTATATATAATGCCCCAGGACATGAATCGCCGGCAACATCATTTCAAAGAAAAGGAAGAAAATATGAGTAATTTTGGTAGAGTTTTTTTAACTGGAGCAGGTCCTGGTGATATTGAAATGCTTACTTTAAAAGCATTAAGAATAGTAAAAGAGGCAGATGTAGTTATTTATGATAGATTAGCAAATCCAGATATTCTAGATTTTGCAAAAGATGGTTGTGAATTTATTTATGTTGGAAAAGAAGACTCACATCATACACTTCCTCAAGAAGAAATAAATGAAGTTATTTATCAAGCAGCTTGTAAATACAAAAATGTTTGTAGACTAAAAGGTGGAGATTCATTTGTATTTGGTAGAGGTGGAGAAGAAGCTATCTATTTAAATGATAGAGGTGTAGAATTTGAATTTATTCCTGGTATAACATCTTCAATCTCTGTACCTGAGTATGCTGGTATTCCAGTGACTCATAGAGGTATTTCTGTATCATTTAGAGTAGTAACAGGACACGAAGCTGCTAAAGGAAAATCTCAAATACCATGGGATAACTATAAGACAGACGATACAATAGTATTTTTAATGGGTCTTCATAATTTAGATAAAATCACTAAAAAACTAATAGAAATTGGTAAAAATAAAGAAACACCAATTGCAGTAATTAGTCGTGGTAGTACTAAAGATCAAAAAGTAGTTGTTGGAACACTTGAAAATATTTATGAACAAGCAAAAGATTTACCAACTCCATCACTATTTATAGTTGGAGAAGTTGTAAAACTTCGTGAACAATTAAAATGGTTTGATAAGTAAGTTATTTATGTTAAATAACTTTCATCAATTTATAAAAGCTGTAGGAACTGGTCCTAGGCATAATCATGACCTTACACGAGAACAAATGTGTGAGGCTATGACAATGATACTAAAAGAAGAAGCTTATCCAGAACAAGTTAGTGCTTTTCTTTTAGGCTGGAGACTTAAACCAGAAACAAATGAAGAATTTCAAGGGGCATTAGATGCCTTTGATAAATTTATCGTTAAAAAAACTATTCCAAATTCAATTGAACTAGGCTACCCATATGATGGGAAAAGAAATAATCCATTTTTATTTACATTAATTGCAAAAGTATTAGAATCATCTAATATAAACATTGTTGTTAGTGGAGATGAATTACAACCAGCAAAAGAAGGTGTAACAGCAAAAGATATTGCAACAAATATTACAGCTACATCTAATTTACATTTTTTTGATAGAAAAGATACATTAAAAGAATTAAATTCTCTTACTGAAATTAGAAAAAGACTAGGAACAAGAACTGGTCTTAATACAGTTGAAAGATTAATCAATCCAGCTAATAGTGAGTATGGATTTGTAGGTGTATTTCATAAACCATTTATGGAAAAGTATGCAGCCATGTTCGCTCCAAGATATAAAAAACTTGTTGTTGTAAAAGGAAATGAAGGTACATCTGAGATCTATAGTAAGTGTCAATACTGGATTATAGAAAATGGAATTACAACTGAATATAAATTAGATCCTATAGATTTTGGTATAAACTATACAAAATCATGGGATAGAATATCTTTAGAAGAATCTTTAGAAATAATAAATAATCCTAGTGATGAACTGATGAAGATTGTAAAATTAAACGCAGCCTTAATATTATTTGTATCTAATAAAGTTGATTCAATTGAAGATGGTTATAAACTTTTAAACTAAAATAAACAATTAGACATAAAAAAAGCCCAAGTAAATTAATACTTGGGCTTTTTTAGTTTAAAGTTTTTACTTTACTTGAAAGAATTCTGTTTTTAAAATATTAAATTTTGTAGCTTCTTTATTATCTATTAAATTTAATTTCTTTTGCATTTTTGGATTAACTAAATAAAAACCAAACTCAGCTTCAACCATATCACCACTTTTCACGATTGTATCATATTTGATAGTTCTAGTTTCACCTGCTGTTAGCATATTTTCTTTATATATTTCTGTTGCTATCCATGGCATAGCTGGCTTACCATCATGTCCTAAAATTCTATAGAATGCTTGAGATTTTAATGTTTTAGTTGTAGTACCACTATTTACTCTTACATTTAATTTTGCTAATCTTAATGGATGCAATAATAGATTATGCGTTGCTTCATTTGTAAGTGTGATTTCAAACCCTTTATTAGTTTGTTTAAAATTAATTTTTAGATATTGGGATAACATTTCAGGTTTATTTCTAGCACCTGTAAAATCATGAGATGTATGTTTCTTAGATATTGCAATTGTTGTTGCGCTTCCTTTTACTTGTGGCATATGACATGTTATACAATTTGATTTTTCATCAATAGCACCTTTTGCTTCTGTTGTACATACATTTTGTCCATGACTATTTTCTTTATGTCCATGACAACCCATACAAAGATTTCCTGTGTAAAAATTCTTATTAGAATAGTCTATATCATGATATGGTGAACCAGTTGTACTTTTAAACATACCCATAAAACTTTTTTCCACTTTATATTCAACTTTTGTATCTCTTTTATCTTTACTTGCAGCATATAAAGTAGGTCTTTTTTTATCATTATTTAATAATATCATCTTATCATGAGACTTGGGATGGCTTTCAATACTTTTAATTGAATGACATGTAATACATGATATACCTTCATTTTGAGCAGCATCATCTTTTGGAACAGCAGCAGTAGATTCTTCTAATGCTTTCATTATTCTAGGGTCTGATGGGGTATGACATTGGGCACAAGCATATTTATCTTTCTTTTTACCAGGATGTTTATCCCAAATTACCTTATGAATTGGATCATTAAAAATTGTAGACTTCTTATGCGCACTCCCCATAAATTCTTTGTATATCTGAGGATGACATCCCTTACATGTATCATTTTTTGCTACACTAGCTGTTGCATTTATAGTAAACAGAAGAATCAGATAAGTAGATATTATTTTTAACATTATTTTTCCTTATTATATTTTAATGATGATAATATCAAAAAAACTCAAATATTAACTTGATATAGGTCAAAGACTATTAATTATATTAAAGATACAATGTTTTACGCTATAAATAATATAATTCATTAAGGAGAGAGAGTGAAATTTTTAAATAAAGCTGTAATAGTAGCAGGTGCTATATCATTAAGTTTAAGTAGTTTAAGTGCTACAACTTACATAGTTGAGTCAGGAGATACATTAGGTGGTATTGCCAATAAATTAGGTTATAATTCTATTAAAGCAGCAGGAATTACATCTGTACCATCAGGTAATATGAACCTAATATTTGTAGGTGATGAGATTCATTATATTTCTAAGCATAAGAAGAAGAGAATTATTTTAAGAAAAAATAAAGTAGATCTTGATAAATTTTGTTTTGAAGATAATAGATCAATTCATTATAAAGCAGATGAAAGATGTAAGTTAAAAAAAGCAAAAATACATAAGCGTAAAGCTAAAAAGAAAACTAGTAGTCATAGTAGCCACTAAGTTTTCTAAATAATTTGCTCCTATTTACTAGGAGCTTCTTGTTTAATATTATGTTTATCCATAAATTTCTTTACTTCACTTGGATAGATATATTCTAAACATCTAGCAGAGTGAAATCCTCTTTCATATTTTGGAGAATGGAATTCATCCCCTACTAACATCCAGCCTTGTTTATTTGGATCTATAATAATAGATTGTGCTACCTTTCTAACAGCTTTACTTTCACAAATAACTGCTCCACCATTATTAAATCTATCTTTTACGTCTGCCATTCTACTTGTAGTGAAAAAATAATGTGCCATAATAAACCCAAGCATTGTAATACCTACAAATGGTACAGTTTTTTTCCATGCTTGTCCATTACCTACAAATGGTCGTGTTCCTACAAATAAAGCAGCACCCATAGCAAATAGTCCAATTACTAAATATCCACCTTCTAATTCTAAAAAATTCATCATTATAGTTTTCCTTCTGTATATTTTGTTTCCCAAATCATCTGGGCATCTGTAAAATAAGTAAGTCTAATTTTTTTAAATTCTCTTGATGAATACAATGGCATATGAGACTTTGATTCAATTTCATTTGCAATACTATCTATAACGGCATTTGTTTCTTCTTTTGTTTTACCATGAACCATTGTAAATAAATTGTATTGCCAATTTGGATATTTTGGTCTTAAATAACAATGACTAACAGCAGAAAACTCTGCGGCTGCTTTACCAATTGTTTCACCATTTTCTTCATCTACATCCCATACAACCATTGCATTTGCATTAAATCCAGCTCTTCTATGATTTAGAATAGAAGCAAATCTTCTCATCATTCCACTTTTTTGTAACTCATCTATTATTTCAAATAATTTATCATACGAAATATTAAGTTCTTTAATTATATCTTCAAAAGGTTCTGATTTAATCTCAATATCATTTTGTAATAGTTTTATAACATTCATATGTAATGGAGTCATCTCTATTTCAATTTTTTCTTTTTTAACTACTTTTTCTTTTTTTGCTTCTTTACCTGTAGTATCTAACTTAACAGATATTTTAAATAGCTTTAATGTAGGTAACATAATAAATGCATTAGCATTTGTTAACTGGGCTAATACTTCAATAGTTTTGTCTAAACCTAATTTAGTTTCAGGAGAAACAGCCATTGTGAACCAAATATTAAACTTATGATTTCTTTCATAGTTGTGAGAAACTCCAGGATGTGCATTAATAATCTTAACTGCATCATCAATTTTATCTTCATCAATTTCAAATGCTACTAGTGATGATTTATATCCTAGACTTTTTGTATCAAAAATTGCTGATGTTTGTCTAATTATCTTTTGATCTTTTTGATCTTGCATAATTGACATCACTTCATCTTCATTCATACCTAATTCATCTGCAATTACTTGAAATGGTTTAGGATCAAGAGGGAAATTTTTCTGTGCTCTTAATAAAATATCTTTTGTCATATTTCTCTTTCATTTGTTAAATTTTATAAAAAGATTGTATCAAACTTTGACTTTTAAAAAATTAACTTATATCAATAATTAGCAACTTATATTATGATAGAATCTTTTCAATTAAACAAGGAGTACCTATGGCTTATTTCCCAGCTTTTATAAAGCTTGACAATATGGATATACTAATAGTAGGTGGTGGATATATCGCCAGTGAGAAGTTGGAACATCTATTAGATTTCACTAAAAATATTAAGGTAATTGCACCTGATTTAAGTGATTATATGAAACAAATGATTGATGATAATAATCTTGTATATGAAAATAGAAAATATGAAAAAGCTGATATAAAAGACTTTGGAATTGTAATTGTAGCAGTTGATGACATACCATTACAAGAAGAGATATTTAATGAAAGTAAAACTTATCCAAATTGCCTTTGCAACAGTGTTGATAGTGTAAATTATTGTGATTTTATTTTCCCATCATATATTAAAAAGGATGATTTGACTATAGCAGTTTCTACAAGTGGTAGTTCACCTGCAATGGCAAAACATTTAAGAATGTATCTTCAAGATTTAATACCAGATTCTATAGGTGAATTTTTAAAAACTATGAAAGGGTATAGAAAAACTATGCCTAAAGGGAAAGAAAGAATGGAATTTTTAGATAATTTAGCACAAGATTATATATCAAAATGGAGTAATAAATAATGAAGATTAGTAATTGGTTCATAGGTGGACTTGTAATAGTATTTTTTGCCTTATCATTTAAGACATTCCAAGATGCTCAACCAGAAAAAAAGAGTGATAGAATATATCAAGAGATTAGAAAATATAGTCCATATACTTTAGAAAAAAGAGTTGGTGGATTTAGAATTATGATGGAAGGATCATCTGAAAAAGAGGAGCCACCAATTACTGAAGTGTTTACTAGACTTGATCAATTAGATCAAGGATGGGGTCAAGAGCATTTTAGTATCAAAGATCAGATTTTAATTATTAATAATGATGAAAAAAAAGAAGTAGCACAAATTAAATTTGAGACAGAAGAAGAAAAACTATGGGTAATAAAATTTTATATGCTAGAGGAAAAGAAATAATATGAGTGAATTTATAAATAATGAGCACCAGACAGGATTAGTCGCAGGACATCCTTGTAGGGTTTATTATGAAGAAAATGAATTAACAAGACAATTAATAGAAAACATAAATAATTTAAACATTAAAGAATCTACTGAAGCATTTAAAATATTTTGGGAACAACTATGTAAAGTTGAACTTCATTGGCAAAGAAAAGAGAATCAATTATTTCCATATTTAGAGAAATATGGTTGGACTAGTCCATCACAAAATATGTGGGCATTTCATGATCAAATTAGAGATGAGATTAAACTAGCCAATCAATCAATTAGAGATAAAGATATAGTAGCTATTAGCCAAAATATTCAAGCTGTATTTAGAAGTTTAGATCATATTATGCAAGTTGAGGAACATAGACTACTTCCAAATGCTATGAATATGTTAAATGATGATGATTGGAAAGAGATATCTGCAAGTGATGATGAAATTGGTTGGATGTTTGAAAAAGCACCTATGTCATATCCTGAATATATTCATCCAGGACAAGATAAAAAAAGACGAAAATTACCATTCTCATTAGATGGACGAATTAAATTAAATGAAGGTTGGTTACTTGAAGATCAATTAAATTTAATGCTACAATTCATGCCAGTTGATTTAACATATGTAGATGAAAATGATATTGTATTATTCTATAATAGAGGTGACAATAGAGTATTTCCAAGAAGTGCTGGTATAATTGGTAGAGAAGTTAAATTCTGTCATCCTCCTAAAAGTGTTGATCAAGTTCTTATGATTTTAAGAGAATTTAAAGCAGGAAGGAAAGATGATGCTGAATTTTGGATAGAATTTAAAGGTAAATTTATACATATTCAGTACTTTGCAATAAGAGATGAAGATGGAACATATAGAGGTGTAATAGAGATGAGTCAAGATGTAACTCATATACGAAACCTAAAAGGTCAACAAAGACTACTTGATTGGGAATAATGGAAGAAAAAAAAATAGAACCAGCAAATAAGAAAAGTGACCATGTAAAAAATATTTTACATGGTTTTTTTCTTTCTATTGGAACAACAATAGCAGAACCTCATACAATTTTACCACTTATTATTAGTCATTTTGGTGGTGGTCCAATACTAATTGGATTATTTTCATCACTTCTTCGTGGTGGAGCAATACTAGTACAGCTTTACGCTGCTTTCCATGCACAAAGTTATCCTCGTATGATGAAATACTTTAGAAGAGTATTAACAACAAGATTTATATCTTGGCTAAGTATTGGTATAGCTATATTACTTTTTGGCGAGGATCACCCTACTTTCACACTTTGGTGTATTGGTATTGGATTATTTATATTTTCATTTTCAGCTGGATTTGGTGCTATATATTTTAGAGAAATTATTGCTAAAATATTTTCACATAAATTTCGTGGAAAAACAATGTCAGCAAGACAGTTTTTCTCAGGATTTGGAGCATTAATAAGTGGTGCTGCTGCTGGATATATATTAGAAATATATCCAGCTCCTTATAGTTTTGGATATCTTTTTGTAGCCTCTGCATTTATTATGGGGTTTGGATATCTTGCTATAGGAACAGTTGCAGAACCTATTAAAGAGAAAGTAGCTACGAAAGAAAAATCATTCAAACTATTTTTGAAAAATGCCTTTGCCACACTAAAAAGTGATAAACAACTAAAAATACAAGTATCAACTTTTCTTTTTGCTTATTCATATCTTTTTGCACTTCCATTTATTATTGTTGATGCGGGTAGTAAAATAAATTTAGATGGTACTGCTATTGGACTTTTAATCACTGCACAAATGATTGGAGCAATGTTCAGTAATATTGTTTGGGCAAAGTTAAGTGGAAATGGTTTAAATAAGTTAACTGCACATATAACTATATCTATGACTATTTTAGCTATTGCTTTAGCATTTATTGCTTCTTCACTTTATATGTATATGTTTATATTTTTTATAATAGGAGCATCAATGGATGGAAATAGAATTGCTTCTGGAAATTTAATTCTTATTTTAGCACCAGAAGAAAAAAGACCTGTATATACAGCACTACAAACAAATATAGTTTCTTTTGGAATGTTTTTTTCTATTGCTGGAGGTATTATTCTAAACTTTTCAAACTATACTTTTTTATATAGTTTTACTCTTATACTATTAAGTGTAGCATTATTATTATCTTTTAAATTAAAAGATAATAAAGAGGAAAAGGCTTTATTTAAATAAAGCCTTTTCATTATAATTTAGTGATACTTAATTACTAAATTGCTTTCTTATCATTATATAAGTACATTTAGTACTTATATAGCCTCTTCGTCCTCTTCACCTGTTCTTATTCTTACAACTTTTTCAACAGATGACACAAATATTTTACCATCTCCAATTTTTCCTGTCTTAGCAGAATTACTAATAATTTCAATAGTACTATCAACATTTTCAGAAGATACAATAAGATCAAGTTTAATTTTAGGAATAAAATCTACAACATATTCAGCACCTCTATATAATTCAGAGTGACCTTGCTGTCTTCCGTAACCTTTAACATCAGATACTGTCATACCAGTTATACCAGCTTCTGCTAAAGCATCTTTTACATCTTCAAGTTTAAATGGTTTAATAATTGCTTCAATTCTTTTCATAATTTTTCCTTAATATATTTTAAAATGCTCTTTTAAATTCTGGGTATGCTTCTAGTCCACATTCATTTACATCAAGCCCTTCCATTTGTTCATCATCACTAGCTCTTAATGGCATTATTTTATTTATAATAAATAGTACAATATATGAACTTACAAATGCAAATATTGCAACAACTACAACACCTTTTAATTGATCTAAAAAGCTAATTGAATCAACAAAAATACCAACAGCTAATGTACCCCAAACACCATTTACTAGGTGTACAGATAGTGCACCTACTGGATCATCAAGTTTTAATTTATCAAATAAAGGAACTGCAAATACTACAAATAATCCACCAATAGCACCAATTAATATTGGTTGATAAATATTATATAAGTCAGGTCCAGCTGTAATAGATACTAGTCCACCTAATGCACCATTTAAAATCATTGTAATATCAAGCTTTTTATATTTTAAATACATCATAATTCCCACCATAATAGCACCAGCTAAACCTGCTGTATTTGTATTTAAAATTGTAAGTGCAACTAAGTTGGCATTTTCTTTTGATGCAATAGATCCAACAGATCCACCATTAAATCCAAACCAACCAATCCATAAAAGAAAAGCTCCTAGCGTAACTAAGGGAATATTAGCAGCAGGAATAACTCTAATTTGTCCATTTTTACCATATCTGCCTTTTCTAGCACCTATTATTAAAATAGCAGCTAATAAAGCCCAACCACCAGTTGAATGAATTACTGTAGAACCTGCTAAATCATACATATTTAAATCAAGTGCTGTTCCTGCAAGCATATTTGCTCCCCAAGATACATTTACTACTATTGGATAAAGAATTCCACCCATTATAACTGTAAATAATGCCAGTGGTAATATTTTAGCCCTTTCACCTACTCCACCAGACATAATATTAATTACTTTACCAACAAATGCCATTTGAAATAAAAATGCTGCCCATTGACTCATAGAATCTGATCCAATACTACCAAATGCTATTGAATACCCTATAAGTAAAAATGCCATTGAAGCAAGTGCATAAATCATTGTATTTATCATTAGTACTGATGTAACATTTTTTGTTCTTACTAGTCCTGCTTCTAACATAGCAAAACCTGGAACCATAAAGATAATTAATACAAATGCAAATATTGCAAAAAATGTATCGATTACATATGAGATTTCTGGTGTCATAAATAACTCCTATTTTTTTAATATTTAGAATTATACATTATATATATATAATTTTAAATACAAAACTGTATATATATTATACAGTTTTGTATTTAATTATATAAATCATACCTATTATATAATCATTGTTAGTTCAAGTGATACAGTATTTTTACTGGTAAAAATGTGCATATTTGATTTTTTAATACTTTGAGTTAAAGATGGTGTTAGAAGAAATTCTTTTTCATTACAAGTAAATTCAATGGCTAATACATTATATTTTTTGTTATTGATTAATTCATATTCCCCTGTTTTTATAAATACCCTTAAGTATAATTTATCTTCATTTTTATACTGTTCAAAACATTCATTTAAGGTTATTAAAAAATTACTAATATTTATCGGTATCTCTGGAATAGAAATATCATATGTCTCTTTGATCTCTAAATTACTTTGAAGTAATACACTATTTTTTGATAACTCTATAAGACTATAAATATTGACTAGTTCTGTATTTGAATTTGTTATATTTTGCTCTTCATATGCAACTTCTTTATAAAGTCTTAATACAATTTCTTCATCATTTAAGTATCCCACTAATATTGCATAGTAATTTGATTTACCATAAGATAAAGATAAAAATTTACGATTAAATCCATAATTTTTAGGTGCATTTGAGACAGTTAATTCAAAAAGTTCTTTTTTATGAACATTATTTAATAAAAACTCTGCTTCTTTATTAAAGTCTTTTAATCTACCTTCACTATCAAATAAAATAAAAGGATTTAAATCGTGTTCAACTAATGATCCATATAAACTATTATCCATACTTTCTTATTCTCCGAAATACTTATTTAACTTTTTTCTTAATGTAATTCTATTTATTTTAAGATGGGTAGCCATCTGTAATTGAGATTTAAATACATTTCGTGCAGCTTTTAAAAGTGGGATTTCAAATATTTCTAGTAGTTTTTTATAATCGCTTCCATTTTTTAATTCTCTCTGACAGAAGTCATTTAATGTATCCATCATCTCTGGTTTAGAAATTGATTTTAATAATATACTTTTAAAAATAGACTGTTTTAATGTGATACCATTACCACTTAAATCTATTCGAATATCATCTCTTGAAATGGAAGAAGAATATATATTGCTAGCTTCCTTTATATATTTATATATTAATTCATCTAAATCTTCTGGTCTTTGTTCTAAAGATGGTATCTCTATTTTTACTGCAAATTCACTATTGTATTCTTCAATAGAATCAAAAGTTGTAGCAATAATTTTTACACCCTTTAGTCTCTCTATAAATTCATTTTTATTTAATACTGTATGAATATTATAAATTATAATTACAGAATGTTCTTCAAGGTTAATTGCTTTATCAATTAATATCTTTTCTAAATCTCTAGCAAAAAAGCTATGTGCTTCTGGATCAATTTCTTTCGCTAATAATTTTTTTCCAACTCCACTTTGTCCTATAATCATTACATTTACAGGCAACGACGCTGACATTTGCGCCACTTTTAAAATTTTTTTTGTTGAAGGTGATGATGATATAAATTTTTCCATAATGTATAGATTATATTCAATTCATCCTTTGTTTTAGTGGTCATAAAATAAAATTTAGCTTGTTAGATAAATAGTTATAGCATCGGCATAGCCCTGTAGTATTCAAATATAATATTATTATTGAATATAAAAACTAGGGGAATTATATATTAAATTTATTTTAAATACACATTTAATCATGCTTTCATTTAGATAATATTAATATCATGTTATGAAAATACTTTTACTTATATCTTTATATTCAATTACTTTATTAGCAAATAACTATCAATCACTTTTATTTCATGGTAATTGCACTACATGCCATTTTGAGACGAAAACTGTTTCTGCTCCTTCAATGATTATGGTAAGAGACTCTTATATAAAAGCTTTCCCAGATAAAAAAGAATTTGTTTCATATATGTCTACATGGGTTCATCATCCAAACAAAGACACATCTTTAATGGACCAATCTATTAAAAAACATGGTTTAATGCCAGAACTAGCAATTGATTTAGATACATTACGAGAAATTTCAACATATATTTACAATACTGACTTTAAGAAATCTCACAAAGGTCATAAATAATTCACTAATTTCAAGCATATCATAAAATTTTATGCTACTATTTCGGTTATTATAATATATGGAGCTTTTTATATTGAAAAATTTAGTTATCGTCGAATCACCTGCAAAAGCAAGAACTATATCAAAATTTCTTGGATCTGACTACACAGTAATGGCATCAATGGGTCATGTAAGAGATTTACCAAAATCGACTTTAGGATTCGATCCAGAAGATAATTTTAAACCAAAATATCAAGTCTCAAAAGATAAATCAAAAGTTATTAAAGATTTAAAAGCACAAATAAATAAAGATACCGTAATCTATCTAGCAGCCGATGAGGATAGAGAGGGAGAAGCTATTGCATGGCATCTAATTCCCGCATTAAAAATAGAAAAAAATCCACTTAAAAGAATTGTATTCCATGAGATTACAAAAGGTGCAATTTTAGAAGCTTTAGAAAATCCAAGAGAAGTAGATCAGCATTTAGTAGATGCACAACAAGCTAGAAGAATACTTGATCGTGCCGTAGGGTATAAATTATCTCCTTTATTATGGAAAAAAGTTAGATTTGGTTTAAGTGCAGGTAGAGTTCAAAGTGTTGCAGTTAGAATTATTGTAGAAAAAGAACGAGAAATCAAGGCCTTTAATCCAGAAGAATTTTGGAAAATAAAATTAGATTTTAAAGATCCAGAATTTAGAGCCGAATTAGCAAAAATAAATGGTAAAGCAAAAAAAGTAAAAAATGAATCTGAAGCTATGGCTATCAAAGAATCATGCCAATTAGGTCAATATCTATTAAATAATATTGAAGAAAAAGATAGCAAAAGAAATCCTGCTGCTCCATTTACAACTTCTACATTACAACAAGAAGCTAGTAGAAAAGCTGGATTTAGTGTAAAGCAAACAATGATTGTTGCACAACAACTTTATGAAGGTGGTATAAATGTATTAGGTCATACTGGTGGTTTAATTACATATATGAGAACAGATAGTGTAAATTTATCTAATACTGCAACATCAATGGCAAAAGAGGTTATTGAAGCAGAATATGGAAAAGAATATTCATTAAAAACTGCAAGAAAATACAAAAGTAAAGCAAAAGGTGCTCAAGAAGCCCATGAAGCAATTAGACCAGTAAATCTAGCACTAAAACCATCAGATGTAAGAGATTATTTAGATCATGCTCAATACAAACTATATAGTTTAATTTGGAAAAGAACTATTGCTACTCAAATGGCTCAGGCAATCGTAGCAAATACTACATATAAAATTGAAGCTGGTAAAGATAAAGAATTTGAGTTTCAAGCAAAAGGAACAAGAATTGTTTTTGCTGGATTTATGAAAGCATATACAGAAGGAAGTGATGATCCAGAAGCAGCTTTAGATAATACTGAGAAATTTTTACCAGCAGTAAAAAAAGATGCTGTTTTAGATCTTGAAAATCTTGAAACGGAACAGAACTTTACAAAACCACCAGCTAGATATACGGAAGCTAGTCTAGTTAAAAAATTAGAATCTGAAGGTATTGGTAGACCTTCTACTTATGCTCCAACTATTTCTACTATTCAAGCAAGAGATTATGTAATTAAAACTGAAGATAAAAAACTTGCACCTGCACCTATTGGTGAAGTTGTAAATGATTTTCTAGTTGAACATTTTGACAATATCGTAAGTTTAGGATTTACTGCTCATATTGAAGAAGAATTTGATCAAATTGCCGAGGGTAAAATCACATGGCAAACAGTAATGCAAGAATTTTACGGTGATTTTGATAAAGCAGTTGAAGACAAGCTTGAAAATGCTCCTAGAGCAAAATTTGCAGAAGCTAGAGAAGTTGGTATTCATCCAAACACTGAACAAAGAATATTTGCTACAGTTGGTAAATATGGGCCGTTTGTTCAATTAGGTCATAAAGATGATGTAGATGAAAATGAAAAAGAGATAAAACCAAAATTTGCATCAATACCTAAAAATATGAGTGTTGATAGAATTACTATAGAGGAAGCTCTTGTTTTACTTCAACTACCTAAAGTCTTAGGACAATATAAAGATGGAAATGATATCAAAGTAAATATTGGAAGATTTGGACCATACTTACAAATTAAATCAGAATATTTTAGCTTAAAAGAAGATGATCCATATACAATAGAATTAGACCGTGCTCTTGTAGTAATACAAGAATTAAAAGAAGCAAAAGCAAAAGCACTTCTAAAAGATTTTCCAGAAGATGAAACTCAACTTCTAATTGGAAGATACGGACCTTATATAAAACAAAAGAAAAAGAACTTTAAACTTCCAAAAGATTTAGATGAAGATCAAATCAAAGCTCTAAGTATTGAAGAAGTAAATGAAATAATTAAAAATCAACCAGTTGGTAGAGGTGGTAGAAAAAAAGCACCTGCTAAAAAAACTACAGCTGCTAAAAAGAAAGCGCCTGCTAAAAAAGCAACTACTAAGAAAAAGAAAACAAAAAAAGAAGATGAAAAATAACATTAAAATTGGGATTCTATCAGATAGTCATAGAAAAACTAAACTTACCCAAGATGCTATAAGTTATTTACAAACTAAAGGTATTGAATATATTATTCATGCTGGTGATCTTGAAATAAAAGAAAATTTAGATATTTTAAAAAATACTAACTTACCTTATGTTTGTGTTTTTGGAAATAATGATCACAGTTTAATTACATATTCTAATGAGTATAAAATTAATCAAGAACCATATTACTTTAAAATTAAAGATATTTCATTTAAGCTTATGCACTTACCATTTTATCTAAATGGAGATACAAATATTGTCATATCTGGACATACACACATGTACGAAGTGTCATATGTAAATAATACGCTATTTCTAAATCCAGGTGAAATATGTGCAAGAAATAAAAACCTTACAGAAAATATATTTTTAGAAATTACGCCAAATGAATATATTATTGAGTATAATTATAAAAAGCCAGATGAAAAACAATGGCAAACAAAAATAACAAAGTATGAAAGATAACATGATAAATAATAAAAAGATTTTTTTATGTGCAATATGTAATATAGAAAGTGGTACATGTAAAGAAGATTGTAAATTCTGTACACAAAGTGTTAAATACAAAGCAGATATAGAAAGATATAAAAGAAAATCTATTGAAGACATTGTTCAAGAAGCAAAGCAAGCAAGAGAAAATAAAGCTATTGGATATTGTTTAGTTACTGCAGGTAAAGGTCTTAATGATAGTAGACTTGAATTTGTCTGTGAAGCTGCACATGCAGTTAAAAAATTAGATCTTGGTCTTAAAATTATTGCTTGTAACGGTACAGCTACAACTGATCAATTAAAAGAATTAAAAAAAGCAGGTGTTGATAACTATAATCATAATTTAGAAACATCAAAAGCTTTTTATAAGACTATATGTACAACACATGACTGGGATGAGAGATATCAAACTTGTCTAAATGTACATGAAGCTGGACTTAAACTTGTATGTGGTGGTATATTCGGTTTAGGAGAAAGTGAGAAAGATAGATTATCAATGATAAATTCGATTGCTTCATTGAATCCAATGAATGTACCAATTAATTTTTTTCATCCAAACGAAGCATTACCACTTGTAAAGAATTCTATTACTAAAGAAAAAGCTTTTGAACTAATTCATATAGTAAGACAAATGGTTCCAAATGCACATAAAATTATGGTAGCAGGTGGAAGAGAAATAACTTTTAATGAAGATCAATATAAAGTATTTGACTATGGTGCAAATTCTATTGTTGTTGGAAACTACCTAACTACTGAAGGAAAAGTGGCATCTAAGGATATTGAGGAACTAGAAAAAAGAGGATATGAAATAGCATCTTCTTGCTATAAATAAGGATATTTGTAATGACAAATGAAGTTTCAATAATAATTACTCTTTCTCTTATTATTTTTATTTCACCTTTAGTATCAAGATATTTAAAACTTCCGGTTATTCCTATTGAAATGATGTTAGGTTCTATAGCAATAACATTTGGTTTAGTTCAGGACAACTATATATTTACACTTGTTGCAGAGCTTGGATTTCTTTATCTTATGTTTTTAGCAGGATTAGAAGTAGATTTAAAACAACTTGTAAAAATTCCAAGACGAATACTTCAACTTGGATTAATATATGTTAGTTTATTATATATATTATCTATAGTAATTACCTTATATTTTGGTTTATCACGTATATTTATTATTGCTTTACCACTTGTATCAATAGGACTCCTTGCTGCACTTAAAAAAGAATATAAAACCCAACCTTGGATTACAATAGCAATTACAGTAGGTTTAATTGGTGAAATAATATCTATAATTATTCTTACAGTTACAAGTGCAATGCTTGAATTTGGTATTGGACTCGAATTATATAAAACACTTGGAGTTCTTCTTCTCGTTTTTATATCTATTATATTACTTTATAAATTATTTATACATGCATTATGGTGGTATCCAGAAATTAGAACATTCCTTATGCCAGAAGACGATCACTTAGAACAAGATATTAGAGTTTCAATGATGATATTTTTTATTATGATTGCACTTATGCTATATCTCCACTTAGAAGTTGCTCTTGGTGCTTTTATTGCTGGTTCATTTGTTGCATCATTTTTTCATCATAACAAAGAATTACCAACAAAACTAGAACATTTTGGATTTGGATGGCTTGTCCCTATATTTTTCATTTGGGTAGGCTCAACATTTAATCTATTTTCTTTATTAATTGACGATTTAGTCTTAACATCATTATTAATTGCATTTGCAATGATAGCAATTAGATTTATTGCATCACTTGTATTTGCTCGTGATTATACAGTTAAGGTATCAATGCTATTAGGTTTATCTCATTCAATGCCACTTACATTACTAATTGCAGTTGCAACTTTAGCATACCAGAATCATAGTATATCAGAGTTTTATTACTTAGCATTTATACTAGCATCTATTTTGGAAGTATTAGTATCTATGCTTTTAATTAAAGTTGTTAATAAGTATATTTGATTTTTGATATTCTAGATTATATATAGATAAATCTTTATTAATCAATATCACTACTCTAAAAAAATCTTTCTCAGGATGATCTCCAATTATAATTTTAGATATATTTCCTTGATTAATAACTTTTGTGCTTGTTAAAAACTTATTACTTTTCTTAAAATCTAGTACAATTTTATTCTCATTTAAAAGTTTAAAATGCCTAAATAATTTGTTATTTGGTGTATTTATTTTAAGATGATTATCATATATTTTAATAGAAATAAAATCATAGGCTTTATACTCTAATAAAATTTTTGGATTTATTTCTTGTTCTTTTTGCTCAATAATTGCAGCTTTTTCATCTAAAAAAGCTTGTGTAGGTATAAACGGATTTTCTCTAGCAATTAATGTAGACATAAAAAGAACTAAAACTATAGGTATTATTAATTTTATTTTATTCATTCTGGCTCCAAGTTTTTTAATTCAAAAAATTTCTTTTGTAATTTTGCATTTTGTTCTTGTAGATTTTCTATATTATTTTGTAAGTTATTTTGTCGTTCTTGAAGTTTTAGGTATACATTATATGAATTTTTACTACTAGTAGATAAATATCCTATGTAAATACCTAACAGTATTACTATAACTGTTGATATAGTAGCAATCTTTATAAAAGATATATTACTTTTAAAAGATTGCTTTGGTTTCAAAATTTTATCTATTTAGAGAAAGGTTGACTACCTAAATATTCTGCATAACCAATTTCTGATTGAATTTCTAATAGTCTATTATATTTAGCGATTCTATCACTTCTCGCCGTTGATCCAGTTTTGATCTGTCCACAGTTAAGTGCAACAGCAAAATCAGCAATAAATGCATCTTCAGATTCACCTGATCTATGAGACATAACACAATTATAGTTATTTCTTTGAGCAAGTCTAATTGTAAGCATAGTCTCCGAAACTGATCCAATTTGATTTGGTTTAATTAAAATTGAATTAGCGATACCTTTTTGGATACCTTCATTTAAAATATTAGCATTAGTAACAAATAAATCATCACCAACTAATTGTACTTTATCTCCTAGTTTTTCAGTTAATACTTTCCAACCATCCCAATCATCTTCACTTAAACCGTCTTCAATAGATACAATTGGATATTTAGCACATAAATCAACATAATAATTTGCTAATTCTTCAGATGTAATTTCTCTATTTTCTGACTTTAATACATAAAGACCTTTTTCATTAATTAATTCAGAAGCAGCAACATCAAGTGCAAGTGCAATTTGTTCTCCAGCTTTATAACCAGCAGCATCAATTGCTTTCATAATAACTTCTAATGGTTCTTCATTTGAAGATAGGTTTGGAGCAAATCCACCCTCATCACCAACAGCCGTAGATTCACCCATACCATCAATAATTTTTTTAAGGTTATGATAAATTTCAGCAGTAGCTCTTAAACCTTCTCTAAAGTCTTCAAATCCTACAGGCATAATCATGTATTCTTGGAAATCAACAGAGTTATTAGCATGCTCTCCACCATTAATAATATTAAACATAGGTACAGGCATCGTCATTGCGTTTGCTCCACCTAAGTATCTATATAATGGAATTTTTAGACTAGTTGCTGCTGCTCTTGCTACTGCCATAGATACACCTAGAACTGCATTTGCTCCAAGATTACCATAATTGTCAGTACCATCAATGTCTTTCATTGTAGCATCAACTTCAGCTTGATTAAATGGACTTAATCCCATTAATTCATCGGCAATTTTAGTATTTACATTCTCTACAGCTTGTAATACACCCTTACCCATATATCTATCACCACCATCTCTTAATTCAAGAGCTTCTCTTTTACCAGTACTAGCTCCACTAGGAACAATAGCACTTTCTTTTGTACCATCACTTAAAGTAACAGTAGCTCGAACAGTAGGGTTACCTCTACTATCCATAACTTCATCAGCATAAATATTATCAATAAATACCATGTAATATATCCTTTTTAATTTTTATTATATAGGCCGATTATATCTAATTTATTATTCAGAATCGCTTTGCTCTTCTTCATTACTTATGCCCATTGAAAGTAAAATCTTTTTCTCAATCTCATCTGCAATCTCAGGATTGTCTAATAAGAATTGTTTTGAATTTTCTTTCCCTTGACCAATTTTAGAATCATTGTAACTAAACCAAGCTCCTGCTTTATCAACAATATCCATCTTTACACCATAATCTATTATTTCACCCATTTTAGAAATACCTTGACCAAACATAATGTCAAATTCTACTACTTTAAATGGTGGTGCAACCTTATTTTTTACAACTTTAACTTTTGTTCTATTTCCTATAATTTCTTCTGCTTGTTTTAACGAAGCTATTCTTCTAATATCAAGTCTAACTGAACTATAAAACTTTAATGCGTTTCCACCAGTTGTTGTTTCTGGACTTCCATACCCTGTCATACCAATTTTCATTCGAATTTGATTAATAAATATTACTGTAGTATTAGTTTTATGTAAAATTCCAGTAATTTTTCTTAATGCTTTAGACATTAACCTAGCTTGAAGACCTACTTGAAGTTCATCCATATCACCATCAATCTCAGCCTTTGGAGTTAATGCTGCAACTGAATCAACAACAACTAAATCAACTGCACTACTTCTAATAACAGTTTCTAAAATTTCTAATGCTTGCTCTCCATAATCAGGTTGAGATACAAGTAGATTATCTGTATCAACACCTAAATTTTTTGCATAACCAACATCAAGTGCATGCTCAGCATCAATAAAAGCACAAATACCCCCAGCTTTTTGACATTCGGCAATTGCATGTAATGTAAGTGTTGTTTTACCAGAACTTTCCGGTCCATATATCTCTATAACTCTACCTTTTGGTAATCCACCAACACCAAGTGCCAAATCTAATCCTAAAGATCCTGTACTAATTGCTTCAATAGGTTCAATTTCTTTATCACCTAGTCTTACCAAAGATCCTTTTCCAAATGCTTTATCCATTTGTTTAATTGCTAAATTTAATGCATTTTCTTGTTCATTTGTCATTTTTAGTCCTTTTTATCTTTTATTTATGGAATATTATCTTATTTTTTTTAAATAGATAAAAAATATTGCAATTTGCAATACTTTTAATAAAAAGTTCTTAGAAAAGAACTCTAAAGCAAAATAAATAGAATATTTTGATAGTATATCTAAAATTAATATATGGATTAAAAAATATGAAATTTAGTAGACTTTTTATACCAACTACAAAAGAAACACCAAGTGATGCAGCATTACCATCTCATCAATTTTTAATAAGAGCAGGTTTTATAAACCAACAAGGATCAGGTCTTTATAATTTTCTACCTCTAGGTAAAATTGTACTAGACAAAATTAGATCAATTGTAAAAGAAGAACTTGATAATGCAGGATGTAATGAAGTTCAACTAAGCTTTGTAACACCTATTGGATTGTGGGATAAAAGTGGAAGAGCAGACACTATGGGTAAAGAGATGCTTAGAATACAAGATAGACATGAAAATGATTTTGTATTAAGTCCAACAAATGAAGAAGCAATGGTTGAGCTTGTAAAGAATAGAGTTAAAAGTTATAAAGAACTACCTGTAAACTTATATCAAATTAATACAAAATTTAGAGATGAAGCAAGGCCTAGATATGGACTTTTAAGGGGTCGTGAATTTTTAATGAAAGATGGATATTCATTTCATGCCAACAAAGAGGATATGAATAGAGAATTTAATCTTATGGAAGAGACATATAAAAAGATTTTTACAAGATTAGGTCTTGACTTTAGAGTTGTTGATGCTGACTCAGGAGCTATTGGTGGTACTGGTAGTAAAGAATTTCATGTATTAGCAAATAGTGGTGAAGATACTATTTTAGTATGTGAAGATTGTGAGTATGGCGCAAATATTGAAACTATTTTTGAAGATGAAAAAGAAGTTGTAAGTTTAAATGAATTGAGTTATGAGCAATTACAAGAAAAAGATGTAGAACATAAATGTTCTTGTGGTGGAAAATTATCATTTAAAAAAGGAATTGAAGTTGGGCATATTTTTCAACTGGGAGATAAATATTCTAAGGCTTTAGAAGCAATATTCCAAGATGAAAATGGAAAACCAAAAGCATTTGAGATGGCAACATTTGGAATTGGAGTTAGTAGATTAGTAGCTTCAGTTATTGAACAAAATCATGATGAAAATGGTTGTATATGGACAAAAGCTACAACTCCTTATATGGTTGATGTAATTGTGTCAAATGCTAAAAAAGAAAATGAACTAAATGCTGGAACTAAAATATATGAAGATTTAAAGCAAATTGGAATTAGTTCTATCTTAGATGATAGAAAAGAAAAGAAGCATACTTATGGATTTAAGATGGGTGATTTTAAACTAATTGGTTTCCCTTATGCAATTATTGTTGGTAAAAAGTTACAAGATGGCTTAGTAGAAATTATTGATAGAAGAACATTAGAAGCACAAGATGTAAAACTAGAAGATGTAGTTTCTAAGCTTAAGGAGTTAATTTCTTGATATATTTTATTTTATATGTTTTTCTTGAAGTGATGATCTCATCTACTATTTCAGGAGAAATTGGTGGATTAATGACATTCTTAGAATTAATTACTTCTGCAATATTAGGTATATTTTTATTACAAAATTTTAAATTTTCATTAATGGAAAAAATAAATGCAGTTAGAAGTGGTGATTTAACACAAGATGAATTTATAAAAAGTAGTATTGGAGCTGCAATTGGGGCTATGCTATTAATAGTTCCTGGATTTTTTACTGATATACTTGGATTATTATTACAATTCTCACTATTTACTGTAGTGTTTACAAAAATATTCAAGTTTAAAAAACCTAAACAAACTAAGTATTCAAATTCTCAACAAAGTGAATTTAGATACACTTCATACACACATAATACACAAACAAAACAAGGAGAAGATGATGTCATTGACGTTGAAATTATTGACGATAATAAGTCTATTAAGCATTAGTACATTCGCAAAACCTGCAACTACTATAGATGAGAAAGTTATTAAATATGAAAAAAAGAGAATTGCATCAAATAGCAGATATAAATTACAAGATATTAGTATCTACCTAAAGCAAGAAATACCTCTAAAAGGATGGACTGGTTATGTATTACAATTAAGTCTTAACATAAATGGTAAAGATGTAAAAATCAAAGATACTCTATTTACAAACGGTACTGCAATATCACAAGAGCTTAAAAATGTTAAAAATGGCAAAAGCTATAAAGATTTTTTATCTCCTGAAATGCCTGAATCATATTATGATGACGAACACTTTATTGCAGGAAATAAAAATGCAAAAAATAAAATTGTAATATTTTCTGATCCACTTTGTCCATTTTGTATAGATTATGTACCAGAAGTAATAAATCATGTAAATAAGAATAGTAAAAATATAGCATTATATTATTACCACTTTCCATTGTTAAGAATACATCCGGCTTCAGATACAATCACAAAAGCGATGATTGTAGCACACAAAAAAGGTATTAAGAATATTGTATCAAAAATTTATTCTGCACAATTTGAAGACAATTTTGAAGCAGATGAAACAAATCAACAAAAGATTTTAGATGCAGTAAATAAAGTACTTAAAACAAATATTACTTTAAATCAAATATCATCGAATAAAATTGCAGAACAAATTAAAAAAGATCAACAATTAGCAAGTAATATGTTAATAGAAGGTACACCATCAATATTTATTAATGGAAAAGTAGATAAATCAAGAAGAAAGTTTGAGGAAATAAAATAATGGATAAATTAATAATAGCAACAAGAGCAAGTGACTTAGCACTTTGGCAAGCATATCATGTGAAAGCAAGGATTGAAGCATCGTTCCCTGAAACTAAAGTAGAATTAAATATCATAGTAAGCAATGGAGATAAAGTACTAGATAAACCACTAGCACTTATTGGTGGAAAAGGTCATTTTACAAAAGAACTTGAAGACGCAATGCTAAATGGTGAAGCACATATGGCTGTACATAGTTTAAAAGATGTTCCTACTTATATTCCTGAAGGTCTAGAGTTATGTGCAATTACACAAAGACAAGATCAAAGTGATGTATTTTTATCTCATAAATATAAATCATTAAAAGATTTACCTAAAGGTTCTGTTGTAGGAACTACAAGTTTAAGAAGAAGAATGCAACTTCTTAAAAAAAGACCTGATTTAATTGTTAAAGACTTAAGAGGAAATGTAAATACTCGTCTACGAAAATTAGCTGAAGGACAATATGATGCAATTATCCTTGCGTATATTGGACTACATAGATTAGATCTATTAAAAGATATTCCATTTACAAAAAAATTAAAATTAAAAAATATGATCCCACCAATGGGTCAAGCTGCACTTGGAATTGAAATCGTTGCTTCAAATGATAAAGTTCGTGAAATAGCTATGAGTTTAAATGATCAAAATACATATCTATGTACAATGCTAGAAAGAGACTTTATAAGTAAAATAGGTGCAGGATGTTCTGCTCCTGTAGCTTGTAATGCAACAATTAGTGATGATGGTAGTATAGTTGATATGGAAGTAATGATTGGTTTTCCTGATGGTACAAATATTATGCATGTGTCAGCTACTGCTCTTACTTCTAAATGTGATCATTTAGGTGAGCAATTAGCCAATGATTGTATTCAACGAGGTGCTATGGAAATTTTAGAAAATGCCTCAAAGATTGCATTTAAGGATGAAATGCCTCAAAGATTATAATTATATAATGATATATTTATATCACTATATAAAATAAATAATAAAAAAAGGGTCAAGCAATATGCTTGACCCTTTCTAAATATTAGTAAAATATACTAATTATTTACCAAGACCTGTAGATTTTAAATCAGCTTCAGAATATTTAGCAACTTGACCTTTCATAAGACCTTTCATTGCTCCACCATAAGTACCGTTTTTGTATCCAACCATTGCTGCACTTACTTCAGCTTTAGTCATATTTGCAACTACTTTAGATTTACCTAATGCTTTCTTTTCAAAGTTTGCACCGTGACAACCTTTACATGCTCCTAAATTTACTGCTGCAAATGCCGCTACACCTAATACTAATGTTCCTAATACGATTTTTTTCATACTATCTCCTTGTTTTATATTAGTTAAATGTTATCATAGTTAAGTTTAAATATCCTTTGATATAATCAAAATAATAAATAATTTATAAAATTAGGTGTGTATATTTGAAACTTCTAGAAATCAATAATCTTTCATTTGGCTATAAAACAAATCAACTTATTTACAATAAGTTTAATTTGGAACTTCAAAAAGGTGAAATTATATCAATTGTTGGAGAAAGTGGTAGCGGAAAATCAACTCTTTTTGAGCTTATCACAGGAAATATAAAACCAATTAACGGAAATATTAAAGTATCAAAAATAGCTTCTATATATCAAGATCCCTATAGTTCATTTCATCCATCATTTACTATAATTGATCAGATAAAAGATGTAGTTGAAAATATTGATGAATTAGAGTTTTTATGTAAACATCTAAGTTTAGAACAATATTTAATCAATAAAAAACCACATCATCTAAGTGGTGGACAACTTCAAAGATGCTCTATATTAAGAGCATTATTAATGAAACCAGATGTTCTCTTGGCAGATGAACCAACAAGTGCACTTGATAATGTAATTGCACTTGAAGTGATGCAACTATTAGTGAAGTTTTTAGATAGATTTGCTATATTGCTAATTACACATGATGAAAATCTAGCTACTTGGTGTAGCGATAAAATAATAAGGCTTAACAAAAATGGAACAAACTAAAGCATTAGTACTATTAAACATGGGTGCAGCAAGATCAAAAGATGAACTTGAAGAATTTTTAATAAATATGTTCAATGATAAAAATATCCTGACACTCAAAAGTGATTTTTGGCGTTCAAAATTAGCATCATACATAACTACAAGTAGATTAGATGAAGCTTGGGAAAATTATGAAGTAATAGGTGGACAATCACCTCTACATGAAATTACCCAAAGCCTAATAAATAAATTACAAACTAATATGCCAAATACTTTTGTAACATCAGCAATGAGATATACACAACCTAATGCATTTCAGTGTATAGAAGAATTAGAAAAAAAAGGTATTACAGATATTATTTTATTACCACTTTATCCACAATATTCTACAACCACTACAAAATCAAGTGTAGAAGACTTCATGTATATGTGTGAAGATAAATTTACTATTAAAATCTTAAAACCATTTTATAAAAACAGTGATCTAAATAATATTATTTGTGATGAAATCTTAAAACAGCAAAATAATGATGAAACAATAAACCTTATTTTTTCTGCACATGGATTACCTCAAAAAGTTATTGATAATGGAGATACTTATCAGATCCATATTCAAGAGCATATTGAACTAATTAAAAAACAATTACTATCTAAAAATGCAAAATTTGAATCTATTTCTTTAGCGTATCAATCAAAAGTTGGTCCAATGAAATGGTTAGAACCTAGTTTGGATAATGCCCTTAAACAGTTTAAAGATAAAAATGTTTTAATATATCCAATATCATTCATGATTGAAAATAGCGAAACTGATTTTGAATTAGCGATTGAATATAAAGAAATTGCACAAGAATTAGGTATTAAAGAATATAAAGTATGTTCTTGTCCAAATGATAAAGGTAGTGTTGTAGATATGATTTCAAATATGGTATTATGATTTGAATAAACTACTTGTTTTTCCCACATCTAGAGCAATTAGAAACTATATTTCTATAAATCAAGAGATAAATACCCTGCTTCCAAAAATAATTTCAATTGATGAATTATTTAAAAATTCTATTAATATAAATAAGAAAAAATATATAGATGAAAACTTACGAATAATATATCTTAAAGAAGCAGTTGATTTTATAGAGTTTAACCAACTTGGAATCAGTACAAAAAGTCATGAATTTTTTAGACAAAGTGATTTTATATTTAGATTTTTAGGGGAATTGTCTCATGAAAATATTGAAATAGACTCATTAGATCAATATGATACATATGCACACTATACTGAGCATATTGAAATTTTAAAAATTGTAAAACAAAACTATATAAATATATTAAATAAACATAATCTTGTAGATAAACTTAATTTACCAGATAATTATAGTATTAATACTGAATATATACAGTCATTTGATACTATTCATATAGTATTAGAAGGTTATTTAAGTAAATTTGAATACTTAATAATAGATCAAATATCATCACATAATACTACAACTGTCCAATTTGATTATAATAAATTGAATGAAAAGTCTATATTACAAATTAACAATAACACTTTAAATTTACAATTAAACAATAAATATACTATTAATCTATCAACAAATGAAATTTTGGAAGTAAATAAAATAGAAGAAATAAAAAGTCCAGCAAAAATATTTCCATTTGAATCTAGAATAAATCAAATTGCTTTTATCAAACAATCAATATACGATTTAATCATGATAGAAAAAATAAATCCTGAAGATATTGTAATTATATTACCAGATGAGACATTTGCTTCTCAATTGAAATTATTTGATAAAGAAAATTATTTTAATTTTGCTTTTGGATTTGATATAAAAGATACGGCTTCATATAAAACTATTAATGCAATTAGTACTTTTATGAATGATAGACAAACTCAACATCAAAAATTATTAGAATTTGTTGAAATAGAAAATGAATTTTTCTTAAAAATAGAACAAAACTGGAATAAAAATATTTCACATAATATATTAGAAACAATAAGAGAATTTATTGAAAACAACAATGATACAAATGAAGTTAAACAATCCATCCAAAAGATTTTATTTACACTCACTCATGTATTTTTTGATAATAATGTAAAAATTGAATTAAAAGACTTCTTCAAAATATTAATTCAAAAATTAAACAAGCTAACTATCGACGATACTCGTGGTGGGAAAATCACCGTTATGGGTTTATTAGAAACTAGATCAGTAAATTTTAAAGGGGTTATTGTATGTGACTTCAATGATGATATTGTTCCCAAAAGAAGTAGCAAAGATAAGTTTTTATCATCACATATTAAAGAATTAGCATCTCTTCCTACTGCTACAAATAGACAAAACCTACAAGCATATTATTATGATAAACTATTCAAACAAGCTTCTCATATTTATATAAGCTATGTACAAAATGATATTTCTAATATTAGTCGTTTTGCTATACAACTTTTAGATTATAAACATACAAAAACTACTTGTGATAAGATATTTGAAAATATATTGTACACTCAAAATAAAATCCAAACTCTTGATGATGACATTATCTTAGATATTGATTTGTCAAAAAAAATATGGTCAGCAACTTCACTTAAAAGATTTTTGGAATGTAAAAGAAAATATTACTTACAAGATATATTAAAAATAAAAGAACATCATTTTAGTATCAAACCACAAGGTTTTGAATTAGGACAAATAATTCATAATACACTAGAAGATATTTATAAAAAAAATAATTATTTTTCAAATGAAGAGATTTTATATAAAAATATTATCAATAAACTTACAAGCTTTGAAATAAATAATCCATACTTAATATTCGATATTGAGCTTTGGAAAAAGAAAATACAAAAATTAGTTAAAACAGATATCAAAAGATTTAATCAAGGTATTAAAATACTAGAATGTGAGAAAACATTTAAAATTATACATAATGGAGTAACACTTACTGGTTCAATTGATCGAATAGATATACATCAAGATGCTTCAATTGATATTCTTGACTACAAGACTTCTAAATCACTCAAAATAGATACATTAAAAACTTATGAAAAAGCTAAAGACTTTCAACTTGAATTTTATTACCTAGCTAATCAAAGTGATAAAATATTAAAGGTATGCTATTATGACCTTAATAGTGGTCAACTACTAGATGAACAAATGTTAGATGAAAAATTAGTTTTATTAGATGAAAAACTATCTGAACTTACAACTAATAGTGTTAACTTTAGTAAATGTGATGATTTAAAAGAATGTCAATATTGTCCTTACACTACAATATGCCAAAGGGATTAAATGATAAATAAAAGGTATTTTATGCACAAATTTAGTTTTGTAACTCTATTTCCAAATTTAATTGAACCATATTTCCAAGACTCAATTTTAAAACGAGCAATGGATAAAAATATTTTTTCAATCAATTTTTTCAATCCAAGAGATTACACTAAAAACAAGCACAAAAAAGTTGATGATACACTTTGCGGTGGTGGAGCTGGTCAACTTATGACAGCACAACCACTGTTTGATTGTTTAGATAAAATTAAACAAGAGAATCCTAATGCATATATTATTTTTCCATTAGCAGCTGCTAAGCCTTTTAATCAAAAAGATGCAGTTAGATTAGCCAATAAAGAAAATATTGTTTTTGTAAGTGGTAGATATGAAGGTATTGATGAAAGAGTTATTGAAACCTATGCAGATGAAGTATTTAGTATAGGTGAATATATACTAACAGGTGGGGAATTACCTTCATTAATTATGGCAGATGCTATATCTAGAAATATAGAAGATGTTCTTGGAAATGGAGCCTCTCTTGATGAAGAAAGTTATAATTCAAATAACTTATTAGAAGCACCATCTTTTACAAAACCTATAAATTTTAATAATTTAAATGTACCCTCAGAATTACTAAAGGGAAATCATAGTAAAATACACGACTTAAAAAACAAAATGTCTATATGCAAAACTAAGTATTATAGACCATAAGAGATTCCACATAGGCTTTTAGCCATTTTTGTCGAGTCTCCTAAATGGGGCACTGTATTTCAAGCACCCCCGACCAAAAGGAAGAAATAATGAAAAATAAATATATATCAGCATTTGAGTCAGCTCAAATTGAAACGAAAGAAGTTCCATCATTTAGAGCTGGAGACACTTTAAAATTAGGTGTTGAGATTAAAGAAGGTGCAAAAACAAGAGTTCAGAATTTTGAAGGTGTTGTTATTGCATTAAAAGGTGAAGGTGTTTCAAATACATTCACTATTAGAAAAATCGGTGCTAACGGTGTTGGTGTTGAAAGAATTTTTCCTTTATACTCAGATAGTTTAAAGTCTATTGAAGTACTAAGATGTGGTAAAGTAAGAAGAGCTAAGCTTCATTACTTAAGAACACTTACTGGTAAAAAAGCTAAGATTCAAGAATTAAGAAAATAATTCTTTTTTAGTTTTCTAAAAAGGGTAGATGCAATTTGTATCTACCCTTTTTTATTATTTAATAATATTGATTAATTCTTTTTTATTAATCTTAAAATTCTTATTTTGATAAATATTCATCTCTAATAAATTTATAATATCTTTTATTTCATTATCATTACTATACGGTAATAATACTTCATACAACTCTTTATCATTTTTAGCTTTTTTTATTTGAATATCTATTGGTCTTTCAACTCTTTTCTTATTCTTTTTTAATCTACTAACAAATGCTATTAATAAGCCTATTAGTACACCTATTAATCCATACATATATTTTATATAGTTTTCTTCTTTAACAATAATTTCTGGCTTATTTAGACTTGTATTAATATTTGTTTGAATTTGAGGTAAGTCACTTTTTAAAGCATTTACTTTAATAGTAAACTCTTTTGATGACAATACCTTTTCCTTATTTATTTTAGTATCAAAATATTTAAATTTAATAGAAGGAATTATAAAATCCTTATTTCCTATAATAGAAAATTTTTGAATAAACTCTCCACCATATCTTCCATTTTTTATAAACTCTTTTAACTGTGGTTTCGAACTATATACAAGCTCATCTTTAAGATCTAATTTAATATCTTCTATATCATTGATATTTCCAAACCCTTTAATAGATACAGTAAAATTAATAGGTTTATTTATATCTACTGTATTTTTATCTATTGTAGCATCTAATTTATATTCCCCTTGAATATTTAAACCATTTGGTAATTCTAATACTTCTATATTTAACGAATTTGAATATACTTTATTCCATCTAATAAATCTACTTCTAGGGTCTCTTGTAGCTACATTAATTAATTGTTTATCAATAACTAAATTTGAAGATATTTGTGGAAAAATAATATATTCTTGTACTAATATTGAATAATCACCTTTCTGTATAGGATCCATTGATTTCAATCTTTTAATTATAAAATTATTTTGTTTTAACTCATCTAGTTTAAGATCAATAACACCTAAACCAATTTTATATTTAAATTCTAAAGTAAATCGTATAGCTTCACCAACATAAACTTTTGTTTTATCTACCATTATTTTCAACTGATAATCATCACCATCTTTAGATGCCATAGGTTCTTTTACATCTAAAGTTAACTCTTGGGTATAGTAGTCTTTATTCGCTATTTGTATTTTTATTGACTTTAAAATTGATTTATTATTTGCAATAAATTGATATTGTGTTGATTGCTGTTTAGTAATTTTTGAATTTATTATTCGAACTTGAGATGATGTAGATGTTGATATAATATCATTTCCACCAATACTTTTAAGATATGGTATCTTAATATCTTCCCCTACTGCATTTATTGTATATGTTACAACTTCACCTTTTGTTGCAACTTTCTTATCTAGATACGCATTTACATTTGCAATTAAAAATATTGGTAAACATAAAATTAATAAAATTTTACCAAGGATTGATTTGTTCTGTATCATCATTCTTACCCTTCTTTTCTAATGGAATCATTAACGTATTTAATTTACGATTTTTCAACATTTTATTCCATCTTTTTTCTTCTTTATTTGTTAAAGTATTATTACTCTTCATTTGTTGTGTATCTTTTTCTTTATCTTGTTCTTTTTTTGACTTTTTTTCCTCTTTTTTATTGTCTTTCTTTTTTTGACTTTTTTTATTCTTATCATCTTTTTTAGAATCTTTTTTGTCTTGATTATTTTTTTGATCTTCTTTATTTTTTTCTTTTTGTTTATCGTTCTTCTTTTTATCTTTATCTTTTTGATCTTGTTTTTTCTTATCTTCTTGTTTCTTTTTTAGTAAGTCAAGATTAAATTGAGTGTCTTTATCTTTTCTTATTTTTAAAGCTTGTTCATAAGATTCTATTGCTTTTTCAATATTATTTTCTTTTGCATAACTATTTCCTAAATTATGTAACTTTTTATAGCCTATAGCATTTGTATCATTATTTATCTTATTATAATTTTCTATAGCTTCTTTATATTTTTCTTCTTTATAATAACTATTGGCTAAATTATAATAAATTTTATCTGTCTTATTTTCTATTTTCTCATATGATTGTATAGCATCATCAAATATTTTATTTTCATATGATTTATTTGCTTTATATATATTAATATCATCAAAAATATTTGCATTTAATACAACTATACATAATAAGAGTAAACCTATACTTTTCATCTTTTTGTCTTCCTAAATCCACTAATAGAAACTAAAAATAAGATCAACGCAATTAATAATGGATAATAAAATAATTCCTCATTATCTGTGATAGTCACATCTTTTTCTTCTTTCTTTTTACTACTTTTTTTAATTGTATTTATAAACTCTTTGATATCTATTTTAGATGAAGAAAATTCTAAATATGCACCACCACTTTGAAATGCTAATTCTTTTATATTTTCATTTAAATTTGTAATTACAATATTACCATTTGAATCTTTTTGTACCTCATCATTGCCTAAAGGTATTACTCCACCCTTTTTAGTTGCAACAGCATACACAAATACTTTAATATTATTATCTTTTGCAAACTCTATACTTTTTGAAAAATCTGTATCATCAGTACCATCAGTAAATACAATTAATGCTTTTTGTTTAGATGATTGAAGAAGATTATTTGTTGTTTCTAAAGCCTCATATACAGAAGAACCATTTACACTAATTGTTTGTTGATTGAGATTCTGAACAAGATATTTTAATGTACTATAGTCATTTGTAATTGGTGCTACTAAAAATGATCTACTAGAGAATCCAATTACACCTACTTTTGTATCTTTTATATTTTCCAAAAATAGATTAAATTTATTTTGACTAAACTGTAACCTATTTGGATATACATCTTCACAACTCATTGACCGAGATATATCAAAAGCAACAACAACACTTAGGTTACTTTGAGCTATTTTTATAGGCTTACCAATAATTATAGGACGAGCTAATGCAATTATTAAAAATATAAAACTAAATATTAATAACCATAGCTTTATTTTAGAACTATTTTTTCCTACTATTATCTTTTCAAGCATTTGCGAACTAAAATAATTTTCATAGTTTTTAACAATACCCGTTACGAAATAAACTATTATTAAAAGAGCTAAAACATAGAATGCATTTGGAGAATCAAAACTAATCATGAATATCTCCTATTTAATAAAATCAATAAAAACAATAAACCTATTGCTATATCAAGTGGATACTGATAGAAGTATTCTTTTTTAATATATTTCTGTATTTTAATATCACTTTTCTCTAACTTATCAATTGTGTCATATATCTTTTGTAGCATTTCAACACTATTTGCCTCAAATGATTTAGCCCCAGTTTCATTAGCAATTTGATCTAATACATTTATATTATAATCATGAGAATTCCCAATACCAACTGTATAAACTTTAATTCCGTATTTATTTGCTCGTGATATTGCCACATCCAATGGTATTGTATCTACATTATTCATACCATCTGTAAGTAATATGGCTATTTTATGTTTTGATTTACTATTCTCAAAAAGATTTGAGCTTAAAAATAATGCTTCATAAAGTGAGGTACGACTTTTACCTGCAATTCCTACTTCTACATGTTCTAAAAGATTTAATAAGCTTTTTTTATCATAAGTAAGTGGTACTGCTACATATGCAAAATCTGCAAAAATACTTAATGCCAACCTATCTGTTTTTCTTTTTTTAATAAAGTCACTTAAAATTTCTTTAGTAATTTTAAACTTATTTGATTCAAGCATACTTCCACTTGTATCTAAAATAATTGAAATTTCATAACCTTTATTTTGATCTATTATCACTTCATTTGTTTTAATAGGTGACGCTATTGCAATTATTATAGATAAGACAATTAGAAATCTTAAAATTTTAATTAATAATCCCTGATTTTTTGTAACACTTTTTAATAGTTTAGTATTTGAAAAATATAGACTTTGGCTTTTTTGTTTACAAAAATATATACATATAAAATATATAATTAAAAATACAAATGCATATGGATATTCAAATGTAATATTATTAAATATATCCATTACAATCTTACCCTTATATAATCTTTCATATCATTAATTAAATCAATATCTATATTTTCTGACATATTTTTTTTATATTTATATTTTTCAAGCTTATTAACAATTACCATAAACTCATCTTCATACAAAGATGTTACACATACTTTTCCGTACAAGGTAAAGTCATATGCTAATAATTTACTTTCACTATTGAAATCTAAATTTTTTAGATATTTAATTGCCTTTTGCTCATCTGTCACAACTTTATCTTTTTTCATAAAATAATACAATATAAGTAAGAATAAAATAACTAACACGCTTAAAGTGATAATATATGGTGAATAATCTATATTAATTACTTCTATTGCTCTAATATCTTTTAATTGTTCCATTCTAGGCCTTCACTAACTTACTTAATGATTTAAATATATTATCACTTGTATATATTTTATGATATTTAATTCTTGATTTTACAAAATGGGAGAATAATTTTTGATCATGTTCTCTCATTAACTTATTATATTTTACTATTGCAGCATCATCTAAATATATTAAGTCCTCTTCTTTATTATTTGTATTAATAAAATTATATTCACCTGATAACTTTAAATCTTCTTCTAAATTATCTCTTACTATTGCACAATATATTTCATGCTTTTTAGATAAAAATTTAAAATCAGGTATCTCAAGAAAATCACCTATTATAAATATTAATGATTTTTTCTTTATTTTATTAGCAAGATAAAGTCCTAACTTTTTATAATCTATTGTATTTCCTATTGGATCTAATTCATAAGCTGTATCAATTAATTGATTAACTATTTTCTTATTTTTTGTAGCTTTGAAAAATTTTTGCTCATCTTTAGAAAAGAAAGTGGTACTAATTAAATCATTCTTCTGTAAAGCACTACTTGCTAATAAATTTAGGATTTCAATAGCTGTATCTTGTTTACTTTTAATACTTCCAAAATACAAACTACCACTATTTAAATATACTAGCACTATATTTAATTGCTTATCTTCATTAAATATATTTACACTTGCCGTTCCTCTTCTAGCAGTAACTTTCCAATTAATATGTCTTATATCATCACTAGTATCATACTCTCTAATTTCTCGAAAGTCCAATCCATCACCATTAAATACTGACTTATGCTCACCAGTAGTATTTAAAAAGAGATTTCTTTTAGTTCTAATATCTAATTTTATTTTATTTGACATTAAATAATTTTATGGTGTTGGTATTTTTTGTAATATTTTTTTAATAATATTATCAACTGTAATATCATCTGCTTGTGCTTCATAATTTAATATAATTCTATGTCTTAATACTAAATACGCAGACTTTGCTACATCTGCAGGTGTAACAAAGTCTTTACCTTGAATAAATGCATAAGCTTTACAAGCTTTATACAGATCAATACTACCTCTAGGACTCGCACCAAATTCAATATATTGTGATATCTCTTCAAGATCATAATTCTCTGGTTCTCTTGTAGCAAATATAATTTTTAAAATATATTTACTTACTTCATCATCAATATGAATATCATGTACTTGTTGTTTTAAATTCTTTAATTCATCTACGTTTAGTACTTGATTAATAGTCTCAAATCCTTTATTTGCAACTCTTTGTACAATTTCAAATTCTTCATCTATATTGTTATATCCTACTTCTACTTTTAACATAAATCTATCTAATGAGGCTTCTGGTAATTCATATGTACCATCTTGCTCTACAGGGTTTGCTGTTGCTAGCACCATAAAAGGTTCTTCAAGTTTAAATGTTTCTTCTCCTATAGTTACTTGATTTTCAGCCATAGCTTCTAATAATGCTGATTGAACTTTAGCCCCTGCTCTATTAATTTCATCTGCAAGTAAAAGATTTGTAAATATTGGACCATGTTTAACTTTAAATTCATTGTTTTTCATATCAAGAATTTCATTTCCTGTAATATCACTTGGTAATAGATCAGGTGTAAATTGAATACGCTTAAAAGTTAATCCTAAAGATTGTCCTAATGACTTAACTGCTGTAGTTTTAGCAATACCAGGAACACCTTCTACTAAAATATGTCCATTACTTAAAAGAGCAATTAGCATACTATCGCATAACTCGTCTTGTCCAACTATTACTTTTTTTATTTCATTTTTAATTATGTTTATCATTTATATTTATCCCAATATTAATATATTATAATTGTATTATATTAAAAATTATACTTACATACCAATTAAATTATTCTATAGAATTTTAATTAATTAAAAATTAGATATAATCCCCCTATGAAGAATAACAATATTATACTTATTGGGTTTATGGGTGTTGGTAAAGGTACAGTAGCTAGAGCTCTTGTAAAAAATAGTGATTACTTTGCTATTGATACTGATGATATCATAGAATCAATTGAAAATAAAAAAATAAAAAAAATATTTGAGGATAATGGTGAAGCTTATTTTAGAGCGTTAGAGGCCAAATGCGCTAAATGGTGTGAATCAAATATTACAAATACAATCATCTCAACAGGTGGTGGATTTTATAAACAAGAAAATATAAATGATATTGGTACAGTTATTTATTTAGAATCATCTTTTGACGGTATTTTAAAAAGAATAAATGATGCACCAAATGCTAAAGCAAAACTAAAAAAAAGACCTCTTCTTCAAGATTTAAAAGCAGCAAAACAATTATATAATCAAAGAATAATTGATTATAAGATGTGTGCTGATGTCATTGTAGATGTAGAAAATAAACCACTAAAAAAAATTGTAAAAGAAATACTAAAGGCAGCTAAATAAATGAAAATAATAAATACACAAGATAAAAACTTTGAAAATGAATTTCAAGAAATTTTAGGTAGAGCAAAAGTAGATATTAAAAAAGTATCTTCAATTGTAAATGGTATCATAGATGAGATTATAGAAGATGGTGATAAAGCTGTATCATCTCATATTTCAAAATTTGATAACTGGACACCTTTATCTGAAAGTGATCTTTTTGTAGATATTAAAGATATGGAAACTGCATATAATAATATAGATAGTGAATTAAGAGATTCATTACATCTTGCACATGATAGAATTAAAACTTATCATGAAAAACAACTTCCAAAATCATGGATTGACTTTGAAGATAATGGTACAATTTTAGGACAAAAAGTTACATCAGTTGATCGTGCAGGACTATATATTCCTGGTGGAAAAGCAGCATATCCAAGTTCTTTACTAATGAATGCTATTCCAGCACAAGTTGCAGGTGTTGAAGAGATTGTAGTTTGTACACCAACACCAGATAACGAACCAAATGAGCTTTTACTTGCTGCTTGTCATCTTTGTGGTATAAAAACAGTAATGAAAGTAGGAGGAGCAAGTGCTATTGCTGCTATGGCTTATGGAACACAAACTTTAAAAAAAGTTGATGTAATTACAGGTCCTGGTAATATTTTCGTTGCTACTGCAAAGAAGCTTGTATTTGGTGAAGTAAATATTGATATGATTGCAGGTCCTAGTGAAATTGGTATTTTAGCTGATGAAACGGCAAAGCCAAACTATTTAGCTATAGATTTATTATCACAAGCTGAGCATGATGAAATGGCTAGTTCTATTTTAATTACAACTGATGAAAATATTGCTAAAGAGACAAGTATTGAAGTTGATAATTATCTAGCTAAATTATCTAGAAGTGAAATAGCACAAAAATCAATAGATGAAAGAGGTTGTATCATTATTGCTCAGAATATGGACGAAGCAATTGATCTTATGAATGACATTGCACCTGAACACCTTGAGGTTATGACAGCAAGTCCATTTGATTTATTAGCACAAATAAAACATGCAGGTGCAATATTCTTAGGACAAAATACACCTGAACCTATTGGTGATTATATAGCAGGACCTAACCATACACTTCCTACAGGTGGAACTGCAAAATTTTATAGTCCATTAAATGTAGAAAACTTCATGAAAAAGTCTTCAATTATTAGTTTTTCTCAAAAAGCTATAAATGAAATTGGAAATGAATGTGCATTGCTTGCTGATACTGAAGGTTTAACAGCACATGCTGAGTCTGTAAGAGTTAGATTAGGAAAATAATTCCCTAATCTATACATATAATTAATCGTATACAGAATCCATATCGAAGTCTTGAATCTCTAAGTCAGGTACTAATTCAAGTGAATCTGGATTTACTTCTGAATCACTTAAATCATATTCACTACCTTGATAAAAAGTTTGTTCTCTAGCAAACTTTTTTTCTCTTTCCATCTCTTTTTTAATTTGTTGTTCTATTCTAGTTTGTTGATCAGTTGTATTTGAAGAAAATAATAATGTGTTAATCATGATAATAAGTAGTAAAAGTTTTTGCATAAATATATCCTTTTAATTTATAATATAATTGTATCAAATTATTATTATAATTTAAATTAATGTAGAATATATCTAAAATTTAACAGCTTCCACCATATTCACTACTTACCATCTTGAATCCACATTCTTTACATTTATATTCCACTTCACTAGCACCACTACAGCCACCACTTCGTAATACTTTTGCCATTATTACATCAACTTTTATTTTCATACCGTTTGTAGGATTTGTAAATTCTTTTTTAGTAGCATCACAAGATGGACAAATTCCATTATGTAACTTTGTGAGATTTTCTTTTTTGAGTTTAAAATATAGTAGTATAGAAAATACTACTATAAAAAATAGGATTAATGTTGATATGATTGTATACAATTTTTCATCCTATTAAAGAAGTAGAGTTTTACTCTACTTCTGCATCGATAACATCATCGTCATCTTTTTTCTTAGCTTGATCAGCTTGTCCAGCCTCTCCACCTTGCTCTTTTTTATACATTGCTTCTGCTAATTTATGAGAAACTTCTGTAAGTTTTTTAAGAGATTCATCAATTTGCTCTTTTGAAGCATTTTCATCTTTTAATAACTCTTCAAGTTCAGCTGCTGCATCAATAATAGCCTTTTCTTCATCTTCACTTACTACACCTTTATTTTCTTCTAAAGATTTTTTAGTTGAATGAAGCATAGCTTCTGCTTGATTTCTAACTTCTACTAATTCTTTTTTCTTTTCATCAGCTTCTTTATTTGCTTCTGCTTCTTGTACCATTTTTTCAATCTCTTCATCAGAAAGACCAGATGAACCAGAAATTGTAATAGTATTTTCTTTTCCTGTACCTTTATCTTTTGCAGATACATTAAGTACACCATTTGCATCAATATCAAATGTTACTTCAATTTGAGGTACACCTCTTGGTGCTGCAGGAATATCAGAAAGATCAAATTTACCTAAAGACTTATTATCTTTAGAGAATTCTCTTTCACCCTGACCAACATTAATAGAAACAGCAGGTTGATTATCTTCTGCAGTTGAGAATACTTGAGACTTCTTAACTGGGATAGTTGTACCTTTTTCAATTAATTTAGTCATAACACCACCCATAGTTTCAATACCTAAAGATAATGGAGTAACATCAAGTAATAATACATCTTTAACATCACCAGTTAAAACACCACCTTGAATAGCAGCACCTGCAGCAACAACCTCATCAGGGTTTACAGAGTTATTTAATGTTTTACCAAAGTATTCTTTTACAATTTCTTGTGCTTTAGGAATTCTAGTAGATCCACCAACCATGATAATTTCATCAATCTCATCATTATCTAATCCAGCATCACCCATAGCAGTTTTGATATGCTCTAAAGTTTCAGAAACTAAATCTTCAGTCATTGCTTCAAACTTTGCTCTAGTTAAAGATTTTACTAAGTGTTTTGGTCCTGTTGCATCTGCAGTAATAAATGGAATATTAATTTCAATTTCATTTGCACTACTTAATTCTTTTTTAGCTTTTTCAGCTTCATCTTTAAGTCTTTGGTGTGCCATTTTGTCATTTCTTAAATCAATTCCATACTCAGATTTAAAGTCATCAGCTAACCAATCAATGATTGTATTATCAAAGTCATCTCCACCTAGGAATGCATTACCATCAGTAGAAAGTACTTCAAATGTACCATCACCAATTTCTAATACAGTAACATCAAAAGTACCACCACCTAAATCGTAAACAATAACTTTCTCTTCACCTTTTTTATCTAAACCATATGCAAGTGCTGCAGCTGTTGGCTCATTAATAATTCTTAATACATTAAGACCAGCAATTGTTCCAGCTTCTTGAGTTGCTTTTCTTTGAGCATCATTAAAGTAAGCAGGTACTGTAATAACTGCATCAGTTACTTCTTGACCAAGGTAAGCTTCTGCATCAGCTTTTAATTTTCCTAAAATTTTTGCTGAAATCTCTTGTGGTGTATATGTTTTACCAGCAATTTCTACTGCAGCTGCACCATTTCTATCTACAATCTTATATCCAACTTTTGAAATAGCATCTTTTGCATGCTCTTCATCCATCATAAGACCCATAATTCTCTTAATTGAGTAAATTGTTTTTTCTGGATTTGTAATTGCTTGTCTTTTTGCACTTTCTCCAACTAAAATCTCTTCTTTATCTGTAAAAGCTACAATTGATGGAGTAGTATTTTTACCCTCTTTATTAGCGATAATCTTCGCTTCTCCACCTTCATATACTGATACACAACTATTTGTTGTTCCTAAATCTATTCCTATTGTTGCACCCATGGTGACTCCTTTTTTATTAACTTTTTTATTTGTTTTGTTTAAAATTTATTATAGTTTTTTGTCTTCCCGGACAATACATTCCAAAATATAAACTAGTTATATTTTAGAGGGATTTACAGGTAAAGAAGAAATTTAACGCCTAAATCACCTAGAAGATAGCTAGTTAGCTACTGATACCATAGCTTCTCGTAGTAATCTATCTTTTAATGTGTATCCCTTTTGCATAACCATAACAATTTGTCCTGATTGAACATCATCACTATCTACTTGCATTACTGCATTGTGGTGTTCTGGATTAAATTCATCATATTCAACTTCTACGATATTATGTTTTTCAAAAGCTGTATTAAATGACTTTACAGTTAATTCAATACCTTCTTTTAATTTATCAACAACTTGCTTGGCATCAAAATCTCCATTAGCACTAATTAATGCCATTTGAAGTGCATCAATTGGAGCTAATAAGTCTTTTGCAAACTTTTCACTTGCAAAATCAATTGCTTGATATTTTTCTCGCTCTAATCTTTTTTTGATATTCTCAAAATCTGCATGTGTTCTTAAAAATTTATCTTCTGCTTCTAAAGCTTTAGCTTCTGCTGCAGCAACTTTTGCTTCCATAACTGATTTATATTCTTCATCAAGAGAAGCAAACTTCTCTTCTTCAGTAATCTCTACAGTTTCTTCTGTTGTTTCACAATTTTCAGTTTCACAAACTTCTTCAACTATCTCTTCATTTTTTACTTCTTCGCTCACGCAGCTATCCTTTTATAAAAATATTCATAATCTTTTGATAAATGACCTATTACAAACATATTAATATCTGTATCAATCACTTTTGTACTATGGTTAATACCTATAAATCCAGATGGTAATAATTCTTCAAAATATATTCCATCTGATATATTATTTAATATTTCACCATTTAAAAACTTATTAATTATAGTATCATCAAGATCACACTCAATTGCCATTTTTAAAAACTGTTTAACATTTATTATATTTTTGGCACTATTTGATGTAATTTTGACTAACTCATCATATAATTGTGTTGCCCCAACCTCTTTACTTATTTTCATAATAGCAGTTGGTTCAAATCCAATCATATCATCTAAAAACCTATGCAATGGAGCACTATATTTTATAGTAATAGAAAATTTATCAAATTCTAAAATCATATAAAGATTTTCTATATTTAAAACTCTTTGCAATTTATCATTTAGTTGTTGTTTAATAAATACTGTAAGACCTAACTCTTTAGCTAAATATTCAATCATCTGATAATCAACACCAGACATTGAAAAATCTAGTCTTCGAAGCCAATACTCTTTAAGAGCATCTGTAGTTGGTGTTCTTCCACTACTAATATGCTCTTGTGCTAAATATCCTTCATCTCCAAGCTTCTTAAAGTATCCTCTAATTGTAGCTGGGGAATAAGTAATATTATACATATCTTTTAACGCAGTTGAACCTATTGGTTCACTGGAATGAATATATGCTTGGATTATTGATTCTAATAAAAAATCTTTTTTTGTCATAAGTCAAATCTCCTTTTTAGCACTCTTATTATTAAACTGCCAGAAATTATACCAAATTGAGTGTATCTTTGTCAAGTAAGTTTTATAAATAAAAAAAGCATTGAAGCTATTTTAAGCTCACAATGCTTTAGTTGTAGTAGCTAGAGTTAGTTAGAGAATTTCTCTTTTATCTCTTCAATTGTGAACATAAATTCATCTAAATTCTTAGCACCCATTATTGGATCACCTAATTCATTACCATCTTCATCAATAAAATATATTGTAGGATATGCAAATACAGGATAATCCATTGGGATTTTATTTGTTTTAAATGATATAAAGTTCTTATTTATATATTCAGATACTTCATCATCATTAAATACTCTATCACTCATATACTCACAAGCATTACATCCCTCTAGCCAAAAATATGCCATAACAATTTTTTGTTTTTTATCTGACAATTTTTCTATAGTATCATCTAAATTTTCTTTTGACCAATTAATAGATCCAGCATATATACTAGAAATAAATAATGTACTTACTAGAAATAATTTAAACATACTAAAATTCTTTTCCTATAATATTTAAAAATTCTTTTGGATCCTTATATCCAATAATAGTAATATTTTTCAATTCTTTTTTATTTTTCCAAAAAATTATACCTGGAGGTCCAAATAAATTAAATCTTTTTAATAATGCTTTGTCATCATCACTATTAGCAGTTGTATCTACTTGAAGTAAAATAAAATCTTTTAATTTATTTTGAACTTCTTTATTAGAAAATGTATTATGCTCTAGTTCTTTACAAGAGATACACCAATCAGCATAAAAATCAAGCATAATTGGTTTTGTTGAATTTGAAATAATATCATCCAATTCTTTAACTGTATGAACTCTTTTAAATTCTAAATGAGTTTTCTTATCTCCAAATACATTTTCAAGTGGATCTAATATATTAGTAGCTTTTGTAGCAACACCTATACCAAATATTATTCCTATGATTAATAATAAAGATGCAATTACTTTTGAAATATAATTACCAAGCCTAAATAAATATAATCCAGAACCAAAGAATAAAAGTGACCAAAGAATAAAAGTAAATCCAATAGGTATAATTCTTTCAAGCATCCATATAGCAACACCTAACATCACTACACCAAATACCTTTGATACATTATCCATCCAACCACCTGGTTTTGGCATATATTTACCAGCTCCTGCACCTACAAGTAATAAAGGTAATCCCATACCAATACTCATTACAAATAATGCAGCTCCACCAAGTAGTGCATCACCTGTACCACCAATATACACTAAAGCTCCTGCAAGAGGTGGTGCGACACAAGGACCTACAATAAGTGCTGATAAGAATCCCATAATAGCAACACCTAATACACCATGTCCACTTTCTTCATCTTCTTTAAGTGTAAGCTTATCGATTTTTGTTTGCCAAGTAGAAGGAAGACTTAATTCATAATATCCAAACATAGAAAATGCTAAAGCTACAAATACTCCTGAGAATATTACTAATACTATTGGATTTTGAAGTGCTGCTTGTAAGTTTGCTCCAAATAATCCTGCAATTACACCTGCAATTGTATATGCAACTGACATTGCTAATACATATATAATAGATAAATATAATCCTCTTTTAGCTGTCATATCTTTACCACCGCCACTATGAGATACAATAATACTAGATAAAATAGGAATCATAGGAAATACACATGGTGTAAGTGCAAGTAATAATCCAAAGCCAAAGAATGTTATAAGAATTAGGGCAACATCGCCACTTGCAAGAGTATCAGCAATAGTTCCTGATTCACTTTTCTTTTCTTTTGCAGGCTGTGCAACTGCGATTTTTTCACTTTTATATTCAATAGTTTTTGTCATAGGCTGATAACAAAGTCCAGCTTTCGAACATCCTTGAAAATTAAATTCTACAACGGCATCACTATTATTTGTAATTTGTTGGATTAATATCTTTGGTACTTTTATTGTTAATGTACCAAAATGAACGTTTGTTTCATGATATATTTCTGGTATTGGAAATACTAACTTATCAGTAATTTCTGTACTCTCTTTACCATAAGCTATACTTATTTCAAGTTGCTCATCATATATGTAAATAGATTCGTCAAGTGTTAGCGTAAATTCTACATTTTCTTTTGTAGTTTCAATGTTAGTTTTAAAAGCCTGATCAGGCATTAAGAAACTATTACCAGCATTTAGCATAGAACTTAATAATAGTAATATGATTAATAATCTTTTATAAATCAATTTATTTCCTTTATATAATATAGCTTTATTGTATAGTTTGATACATTAAAGCTATATAAATTATGACTTATTCTTCTACAAATTCATAATAAAATGTAGTTTCATTTTCCTCTTCACTATTAGTTTTTTTAATACTTGTAGTTGATAATTTATCATAATGTGTAATAGTATTTTTTTCTACACTTAATTTCTTCTCTTCATTAATATTACTCGTATTAGCAACTATTTTTTTACTACTTGTTGGTGGAGAATAAAAAGGGCTATCCTCTTCAAAGCCAACTTCAATATTTGCACATGCAGTAAATATAAATACTGGTAGTATTATAAATAATTTTAAAATAATTTTTTTCATATTATATCCTAGTCACTAATTGGAATATATGCATATCCCTCATCTTGTTTATCAATCAATGCAATAGTAGAAGTTGGTGATAACTTAACAAAATCTACAATATTACTTGGATCAATATTTAACTTTTTTAATCCAGAAGCACACATATAAAACTCTACATCATATAGTTCATTTAATGCTTTTAATCTTGTATATAAATCTGACTGTACTTTAATTGTATTTACTTCATCTTTATATGGTGTTTTTGACAAATCTTTTATAAAATATCTATATGCACCACCATGAATTACAATAGCAACTTCAAGCTCTTCAAGTTTACTTTCATAATAGTTTTTATGCTTAACAGTTCCAGATAATACTTTTCTCTCAATATTCTTAATCTTAGAAGTTGTTAGATCTAATACTAACTTTTTTACACCATCTTGGGCATTTAAAAATAATGCCATTGATATTAATAATATTAACTTTTTCATAATTACTCAGTTACTTCTTGTAATATACTCTCAAAATCTTTTTGTGCCTTCATTAATGCATCTAAAGATTCTTTATCTCCTACAAGTGCACTACTCATCCAATTGTATACAGATGGGAATCCTAAAACAATTTTATTTTCACCTCTTTTTTTATATATCATTGTTGTACATGGTGCAAAAGCTGCAGCATCTGGTCGTGTCTTAGCTACAGTATATATAACTTCTAACTTACAAATTGAGTAGTTTGTAAAAGATTCATAAATTGAATCATCTGCATCATCTGGATTTAAATCCATATCAAATGATAATTTCTTTGGTACTACAAAACCTTTTGGTTTAAATGCTGATTCAAGAGTCATTTGAAGTTCTTCAATAATCTCTTCTGCATCGTCATCTTCTTCTAAAGTAAGTTCATATTTAGTAAGTAATTCTCTAGATTCACCTAATGGGTCTTTACTTATTTTATAATTTGCATTTGGCAGAGCTTTTTTAAGTACAGCTAAAACTTCTGTCTCAATTTGTTTTAATATAGGGCTATTTGAAATTCCTAATATTTTTTCATGTGCTGCAGAAGTTAATATAGATACATGTAAAGTATCATCATTAAGTTTTTGATATATACCTACACCCATTGGCGTAAATACACCTGCGTCAGCATGTTTATTTACTAGATCAATACTTAATTTCGTATGATACATAGTCATTAATGTAAAGACTTGAAAATCTGTTTGTTTAAATTGTTTTTTAAAAGGTGTATTCATATTTTGATTAATACCTATAGTAAAACCACTATCAATAAAAGCTTGCTCAATTGTCTTTGTTGTTATTTTTTTGTCTTTATTATTTACATCAAATAAATGTAAATCACCTTTTGCACTTAATGTAGTTGCTACAAATAATAGTGTTATTGTTAAAATAATATTTTTCATATTTATCCTCTATGTTGATTTATGAAGAAATATTATCATTTTAGTGTGAAGTTAGTGTGAAATATAATTTATGGGTTTATATTTATATATCCATCTTTTTGCCGCTCTATTATTTCAACTAAGCCTGCTGTTGCAATAGATACGTCATCTAAAAGTTTATCTTCTTTAATATCTTTTGTTCGCATTGTATTTCCACATGCGACAAACTCTACTTCATACAATTGTAGAGCTTGAACTCTTTTCATAATATCAATATTTTCTAATAACACTGCTTTGATTCCATGATAATAAGCTACAATAACCATCTCTACTTTTTCTGGTCCATAAAATTTTAAAATATTATTTGCACTTCCTAAAATATGATGTATATCTTCTGATTTTCCACTACCTATTGATAATACTATTTTTCTTGGTTCAATTATAGATGGTTTAGGATCTACTAGTTCTGTTTCTGCAATTATTAAACTATTAAATAGTAAAGCAAATAAAAATATTTTTATCATTTAATCTTCCTTGTAAGGTCTTTAAAATCTTCGATATTCCAAGATCCTGGAATAACTTTAAGAATTTTTTCTTCTTTTGAAATAAAGTAAAAAGTAGGTGTCATTTTAGGATTTAAATTTAATGGTATATCATCGAAATCCATATCAATTTTTACGGGTATAAATTTACTATTAATCCATTTTGACATATTAGTATCTTGAAAGACATTTTTTTCCATTTTCTTACAATATGGGCAATGTGATGCTGTAATATTAAGCATAATAATTTTTGAATTTTGTTTTTGTAATTTTTGAGCTTCTTCTAAAGTATGCCATGTAATAGCTTTAAGATTTAGTAATCCTAAAAATAAGATTAGTAATAATTTATTCATGTAATAATCCTAATATTTTCTATAAAGATATTATATCAATATATTATAATAAAGCCATCAAATATTATTATTTTGTTATAAGGAATAATGATAAATAATTAAAGGAATTGATCTATTCTGATGGCCTTATTATAATATACTCAAACAGGTATAAAACCTGTTTGTTGTATTTTTATTAATTTAAATACTAGAATTTAAATTGGTACATTGCAAGTACTGCATCATCTTTATAAGTTCCACCTGCACCTACAAATGTTGCTGCATCACCTGCTACTGCAACATAATTTACTTTAATTACATGTTGGTTATTTTTTCTTTTACCACTTCTATCCATTTTAGTAGTTACTTTATTTGGATAGTAGTTAAACCCTACATATGTATTTCTAATATCTCTTGTAGTACCAGCTTGATTTTCATTTCCTGAAATATCTTTGATTGCAAACTCTAAATCTTTACTAACAAATTGTGTATATGTTAATGCTAAAGTGTCCATATCATGATCAGTACCTTTAATACCAGATACATCATAGTACTCTGCTTTTATATTTTTACCTTCACCAAAATGTGAATCAAGACCAATATTTAATACTTTATAGTCTTGACTACCATCAGTTCCAGCAGCTTCAGGAGACACACCACCAGATACTTCTAGGTGAAGAGCTTCACCTCTATCATAGTGTAATCTTGCCATATATGCATTACCTTCTGAACTATCTTCATTACCATCTACAACAGCACCTGATCTAGTAGTTTGGTTTCCAATCATAACATCGTAACCAAAACCTTGCATTGGTCTTTCATGACCCATTTCAAGTCCATTTACTTTTGCATTATTTCCCATACCCATATCACGACCTGAAATCATAATACCATTTCCTCTTTCAAAAGCAAGTTTCTTATCAAATGCTCTTTTAACTACATCAAGATTCCATCCAGGAATTGTAAATCCCATACCAACTGGAGTTTTAATAACACCAGCTTTAACTACTAATGCATCATCAAATTTATATGCAATAAATGCATCTTTTACTACAGAATTTACTTTAACATCTTGTTGACTTGAGCTAGCTCCATCTTGATTAAAGTCTAAAAATACTTTACCTCTAACAGGACCAGAAACATATTTCCATCCAAGTCTTAATCTATCTGCACCAAATTTTACTTGTGAATCTGAACTATCTTTAAGAAATCCATCTCCTGAACCAGCTACAATTTGAGAGAATCCGAAGAATGTAAGTTTAGTATCTGCATCTCCAACTTTCTTTTTCATTGTATATCCAGCATTTGCTGAAGTAGTTGCTAATAATACTGCTGCTGCACTTGAAGCTAATTTAATCATTGTATTTTTTTTCATTTTTTATCCTTTTAATAAAAATTTAATATGAATACAATAAAATATATATGCAATGTGTATATTTTATATATTCATTCAATTGTTGGCAGCTGCAACTGCCAACACCTAATTGTCTAGCAAGATTTTGAATCTTTTACTGGACATCCACAATCATAGTCAACTACAGTAACATTACCTTCATTACTTACATTAATTACTTTTTGTCTTTTTATATAATCTCTAGTGATATCATATACAGCTCTTATCTTGTCAGTTTGAAGATTTTCACCTGCTTTTTGAAGATTTCCACCCCAAGATGACACAGAATATGTCTTATCTAAATCTATTGGTTTACCACCAATCATTAGATTTGAAATTCTCTCACCAGATTTTGCAGCTACAGCTATACTATATGTAACTCCACCTAGTCTACTCATATCTCCACCTTGTTGTAAAAGTGGGTTTGAATTGAATACATTATCAGCAATATCTTCTAAAAGATTTGCAATTTTTGCACCTTTTAAATCAAATGTATAAACATCTGGGTATGTAATACCACACATCTCATATACATTGTCCATTAGTACATCATCACCTGCAAGTACAGTAGTTCCCCATCTGTATCCTGGAGTAAATGAAACATCACATTTCATCTCATCCATAATAGCATCATTAATCAGCTGATCAAATGTTGAGAAGAATGTATCTCTTTTGTAAAGAATATTTTTTGTAGTACCTAGTACTTCATTAAATTCTTTTGCAAATGGAGCATATAATTCATCTACAAGTTTAACACCAGCAGGATCTGCAGGTATCATATTTGAAGCAATTGGAATTAGTTTATATTCATAAGAATTAACTTTTCCATTTGATGCATCTACATCTAATCTTCCAATATATTTACCATGACTACCAGCAATTACAATTACTGTATCATTTACAATAATTGGCTCTGGTGAAGGATCATGAGTATGTCCACTTAAGATAAAGTCAATACCATTAACTTTTTTAGCAACTTCTTGATCTACACTAAATCCATCATGTGATAATACAACTACACAATCAACTTTATGCTCATTTCTAAGTTCGTCAATATACTCTTGTAAAGTATCAAGTCTTAATCCAAAACTCCAACCTTCTGTAAATTCTTTTGGATTTGCAGTAGATGTGAATGGGAATGATTGACCAATAATACCGATCTTCGCTCCACCTTTTTCTTGAATTGTATAAGGCTCAAAAATTAATTCTTCAAACTCATCTGCAAATGGATCATTTCCAACAATATTTTGAGAAATGAATTTAGCATCAAGCATTTCAATTAATTCTTTAACTCTTTCTTTACCATATGTAAATTCCCAATGTCCAACCATTACATCAACACCAAGGTAATTTTGAGCTTTTACAATAGCTTCACCTTTAGTTTTTAATGCAACACCTGTACCTTGCCAAGTATCTCCAGAGTCAAGGAAAAGAACATTATCTTCACCTCTATCTTTTCTGATCTTATTTAAAACAGTTTTAATATGAGCAATACCACCCATCTTTCCAAATTTCTTTGCTAAAGATTCAAAATCAACATGTGTATCAAAATATGCATCTAAGCTTGATGGCTCAAGACCATAATGATTAGCAAATGCTTCACCACATAAGAACCCTGGAGTTCCTACTAAGTTTGGTGCAGAGATTAAAGTTGATGGCTCTCTCCAATATAGTGGCTTAATATGAGCATGTAGATCACACATATGAAGTAATGAGAAGTTTCCAGTCGCTTTAAAATCATATATATCTTTTAATGAAACTTGAGCTGGTGTTTTAAACCCACTAGCTGCACATCCATTTGTAGCTGCTCCTATTCCTAGGATAGCTGCAATATGCATAAAGTCTCTTCGTGAAATATCCAACTTTTACTCCTTATCTTTTTAAACCAGGGATTGCAATTTCAGTCCCTTTTGCTCTATCAGTTAAATAAACTTCTAGTGCTACCATCTCTTCTGATCCAATTGGGATCACTTTTAGAAGTGCATTTTTCATACAACCTTGGAATCTTCTTTGAAGAGTTCTAAGTGATGATTTAGTCATTCTATATGCTGGCCATGTTGCAGCTACAGCTACACCTTTATTACTTAAGTCTGGTAATGGCTGAGTTCGTAGAACCGTACCAATTACAGAAGGAGCATGACAAGATAAACATGCAAGACCTCTACCACCTCTTTTTTGTTCAAATGTTTTTTTACCAAGTGCATATGCTTTTTTCATATGATCATTTGCATTTACATCAATATTACTAGCTTCACCATTTGCAATTGACTTTACATAAGAACTTAAGTCAAACATTGGTCCACTTTTTAATTTATATGGTTTCTTACCTTGGTCGTGCATCATTGCTTGTAATGTTTGGTCAACACCAACTACCATATCAAACTTTTTGATATATCTAGGGAATCCTGCAATATACTGTGGTAAATCATCTTCTGATACACCTAAATATTTTGCAAGTGCTTCTTCACCACCCATTTCGCCTAATAGTTCTTCACCATTGGCAACCATAATGTCTGCTGGGTTATTTTCTAACATCTCTGCATACATTGCTCTATCTGAATCACTCATAGCAAATTGTTCCCCACCAAAAGATAGTGTTGAAACAAGAGCTACGCTTAATGCTAATTTAATTCCTGTTTTCATGAATTATCCTTATTTTTTTGGTTTGATCTTTTTAGTTTTAGATCCTGTTGCACCATTGCTTTCAGTGTAAGTAACTTTTAATTTACCTTTACCTTCTACTTTCATATATGTACTAACTACTGGGTTTACAGATAATGTTTCCCAAACTTTCATAGTTGTAAATGTTTTACCACCAAAGTCGAAACTAAGATCTGAAATATGATCAATTGGAACTAATTGTTTAGTTTTTTTATCTTTTCTAAGACCTGTTTCCATATCATGCATAATCATGAAACTTACTTTTACTACATCACCAGTTTTATATTTTTTTGGTTTAACTTTAATTAATGATTTTCTTGCCATTTTATTTCCTTTTATAATCTATTTTTATTTTCGTTTACTTATCTTATAAAGGAGTGGATCAACCACATCCACCGATTGTTACTTTTACACTTTGAGCTGCAGATACAAATGTACCATCGCTAAGTTCTGCAATTACAGATACTTCTTGAGTAGCTCCAAGTTTAATTCTTGTAGATAACATTGCTTTTCCATTTGCTGGAGTTAAATATGCACTAATTGATCTAGCATTACCATTTTTAGTAGTTAGAATATGAATAGCTTTTACATGATCTGCATCAGTCATTGCACTCTCAACTGTAGCAGTTACAGGTACAACTGCACCATTTTCTGCAATATCTGGAGCTTTTAATTTAATCTTTGATGAAGTAGCTGCTGCTTTTCCACCAGTAATAGCATCAACTGCTGCTTTATATGCAATTGCATTTGGACTAACTGTACCACCAGCTGCTAGAGCAAAGCTTGGTACCATTGTTGTTACAACTGCTGCTGCACCTAAATTCTTTAAAAAATCTCTTCTTTCCATTATTCTTCCTTTATTTGTCAGATACAATATATGATGTAATATCACATATTTCTCTTGTTGTAAATAGTTTTGTAGTTAAGTTAATCGTCATTGTTGTATTTGCATTATCAACTCTTGGATCTGCAATTTTTTGGAATACAAATGCATTATCTCTAATACCAGAATCCATAAACATAGATTTATAACCAGTTAAATCTGGACCAACATTTCCTCCACCTTTAGCACCCTCAATATTGTGACATGCTACACAGTTTCCGTATTGCTTATGTGGTATTTTATCTCCTGGTAAATATGTCTTACCTGGTTTCATTTGTTTTTTTGCTAAACCTTCTGGTGCTTTACCTTTTGCTTTCTTTCCATTTAAGTTATGAAACATAAATGAACCTCTAGCAATAACTTTTGGGTCAGATGAGATACATTCTTTTGGCATCTCATAAACTTTAGCTGGTGATAAAAGATCTTTTTTAATCATCGCTGTTGCATCTGGCGATTCTATTATGCTACTATAATCTGCAGCTATAAGAGATACTCCTAGAAGTGATGATAAAATCATTGTTTTTGTCATATTAGTAATCCTCCTGATTAATTTCAAGTGGAAGTATAGAATTGTTATGTGAAACGAATGTGAAATATTATATTTGTTTATAAAATATAATTATATATTTGAATATTTTAATTTATAAAGAAAGAATTTCTTCTGGAAATATATAGCTAAATGTACTACCTTTTTTTAGTTCTGATTTTATATTTAAAGTAATATTATATTGATCAAGAATAGATTTTACTATATTTAAACCAATACCAAATCCACCAGTTGTACTCTCCTCTCTGTAATATCTAGTAAATAATTTATCAGTATCTTTAATACCAATTCCATAATCAATAAATTCTAATAAATAACCACTATTTTTTATTTTTAGGTTTATATTTATTGTACTATTAGGATAAGAATATTTTATAGCATTAGATATATTATTATCTATTAATATTTGCAATTGCTTTGCATTTATAATTAATTTTACATCATTTTTTATATCTACATTTATATTAATATCTTTCAATAATGCTATTTCGGTAAAGTAATCAATTCTTTCCTCTAAAGCTTCTGATAAATTTATTTTTTCAATCTGATAGTCAACACGATCATGCTTAATAAGATAGTCCATATCATTATATATATTTGATAAGACCTTAGTAGCAGCCTTTATCCGATTAGTGTATTTATTAGCTTCAAATTTTCTATTATACATATCCACATTTACATTTATTATTGATAGTGGTGTATTTATTTCATGAATAGAATCTTTTATAAAATTATCTAGCTTTTTATTTACTGCTTTAAATGGTTTAGCAAAACGATCTAAAAATATAAAACTAAGTAAAAATATAAGTATAAAAATTGATATTAATAGGAAAAGTGAGTTTCTATATACTGAGATATAGGAAAAGTCATTTTGCACTACAAGATAATTTGCATTAAAATATTTAGCATTTTTTATTCTTATTACTAAATATGAAATATCTTCCTCTATATGATAGCCATCAGAAAGGTTTGGTATACTTTTTGTTATTAATGTAAAAATTGGCGTACTCTGATTTAAATATAAACCACTTTTATATGATTCAAATCTCGGATATTCAAAATATTCATCTTCCATATCATATTGTTCTATTTTACTTATGATTTGATATGCTTTTTGTTTTAAATTTAACTCATTTTCTATATCATATATTGATTTCATGTGAATTGTATAGAAATATAATGGTGCAATTAATATTGTACCAACTAATACAGTAAATATATATGCATTTTTTAATCCATATTGATTATCGTTCAATTATATATCCCAAGCCTCTTCTATTTTTTATAATATCATAAGGTAGTGCTTGTTTTAAATTTTTTATTTGAGCTCTTACTGTACCTGGATCAACATAATCACCCCAAACCTCATCTTGAAACATAGCCATAGAAACAATTGCATCTTTATTCTTAATCAATAGTTCTAATATCTCTTGCTCTACTTTCCTTAACACAATTTTAGAATCACCATGTAAAAGTTGTTGATTTTTCATATTGTATTGAAGATCATCTCCTAACTGAACATTTTGATCATCTTCCATATAGTAATTATTGTAACTTTGTGTAATTCTAATTTCAAGTTCTTCTAGATCAAATGGTTTCCGTATATAGTCACAACAACCAGATAGGTATCCTTCTTTTAAGCTTTTCATATCCACCATAGATGTAAGAAATAACGCTGGAGTCATATTCCCATCTTTTCTAATAGCTTTTAATACTTCAAATCCATTCATTGTAGGTACATTTACATCAAACAATAAAACATCATATGTATTTGAATATATTGCTTCATATGCATCTTCACCATCTTCATAATCATCTACTATATAACCTTCATCTTCTAAAAATTCTTTAACACTAATTCTTAAAGAATATTCATCTTCTAATAATAAAATTTTCATCTTATCTCTCCATTGATTTTGCTTGATTGTTTTTGGTTTAATAATATTTTTATCAAATCATCTTTATCTTTTTTTTCTAATTTATTTTTTATAATATTAATATATTTTTCTTTATCTGATTTTTCAATAATTGAACCTAGACTTAATAATACATTCTCGTCTAAATTTAGTTCATCTAATATATCTTTATACATTGTATTTGATCTGGCATTATATAGTGTGGCCCTATCTTTATTTAAAAAATATAAAGTATTTTCATCTGATTTACTTAACATTGTTAAATATTTTTCATCAAGTACAAATACAAATAAACCTAATTGTTTATCTTCATTATTTAACATTGGTTTCGACCATAAATATTTTTTTCTTTTATATAGTAGCTTTCCATCTTGTATATCTTTTATATCAATAGAATTTAATAATCTTGTATTGACATATTTATGATTTTTATTGGCAATTACATATTTATCAATAGGATCATTCCCTCTCATAAATACTGCAACATCTAAATATTTTTCATCCATTAATATATAAAAATCTATACCAATATTTTTCATAAAAGAGGTAATATCATTAAAGAAGTCTAAAATTTCAACATATCCAATTAATAATTCACCACGGTAAATAGGAATAGTAGTTTTAAAACTTAGCATTCTCCCGATTTCTATTGATGATCGTAAATTTTTATTTGTGTTAAAATAATCTAGATCTTTTCTATAATCACCAATTGGCATACCAGCATATGTATCATCCCAACTTCTTGCAAAAATATCTTTATTTGCTGTAATAATTTGAATCATATGCATATTATTAGTATGCTTCTTTATCTCTTTTACAATATCGCTTAATATTATATACCCTAAATCTTCATCATCATTTTCAAGTGCATCAATTAAAAGCTTATTTTTTGATATTAATATTGCTGTTTTAATTGAATCTTTTTTTTGTTCATCTATTTGTTTTGATAACACACTTAATGTGTTATCAATCATTAAATCAACCTTCTTTACTTGTAAATCTTTATTCATACTTATGATTATAATTATTATAACTGTGATAATAACTACAAAAAATGATATTATATATTTTAACATAAATGTATTCTATCATAAGAAATATTAATATTAATTAGGTATTATACTATATGGAAATTGAAGAAAATATATTATTTAATATTGTTGCATTGCTTATAGGTATAACATATGGTGTACTTGCCCAATTAAAACAATTTTGTTTTAGTGGAGGAATCAAGGACTTAATATTATTTAAACATACAAGAAGAACAGCGTCACTTATAGTAGCTATAGCAATAGCAATCTTTTCAACACAGGCTGTATCATTTATTTTTGATATTAACCTTACTAATACTAGATATTTTTCAAATGTGAATTACATTTTTATTATTATGGGTGGTTTATTATTTGGCTATGGCATGATGGTAAGCGATGGATGTAGTAGTAGACATATTATTAAAACTGCACAAGGAGATAAACATTCTGCATTAATATTACTAGTGTTAGGAATATTTGCTTATCTAACTTATCTCTTATTTAGATATTACGGTGAAAATATATATACAAGTAAAATTGTAGCATCAACTACAATATCAGATATTTATATTATATCTCCGTTTATTATTGCACCACTTTTATTAGGATTACTATTTATTACTCTTAGAAAATGTATGAACTTCTTGCAGGTACTTGATGGAGCAGCAATTGGTCTATTAATTTCTTTTGTATGGTATATTACGTATTACCTAAAAGGGAATTATTTCACAGAAATAAAACTTCAAAGTTTATCTTTTGTATATCCATTAGGTAAAATTACACAATTCACATACTCTGGATTTAATACTGACTATTTAATATTTTCTGTATTTATTGTATTTGGTGTATTTATTGGAGCATTTATATCATCCCTATTTAATAAACAATATTCAAAGAAATTTATGTGTGATAGTTCACAACAAAACCCACCATCATTAATACAAAAATTAATAGGTGGAGCTGCTATGGGTGTTGGTGGAGTATTTGCAATGGGTTGTACTGTAGGTCAAGGATTAAGTGGATTAAGTACATTATCTTCTATATCATTACTTGCAATTATATCTATTTATACATCTGCATATATTACTGCTAAACATTTACATAAGAATAATGCATTAATTGCTTGTTTTGTATTTGATTTTAAATGTAGAGGAAAGGATTAAAGTTCTTTCCTTCTATTATTATCTATTTTACAGTTGAAATTATATCTGTAAATCTAATTTTTTGATTCTCTAAATTTTCTAAATTAACCATATCTTTTTCCCAAAACATTAATACAGTTGATCCCATTTTAAAATAACCTAAACAATCAGCTTTTTGAATACTTAAGTCTTCATATTCATATACTTTAATTTCACTAGTATCTATATTTGTTTCAACTTTAGGTTCAAATTCAAATATCATTTTACCTACATTTAATGCCCCTACAAATACCATATAAAATAGTTTATCATCAGAAGTAACACATTCCAAAATAACTCTTTCATTTTCTATAAAAAGAGAGTCTTGTTTATTTAAATATTTAAAATTTACTGGGTATAGTTTACCTGGTACATGGATAAGCTTTGTAATTTTACAATTATATACCATGTGATATCTATGGTAGTCTTTTGGAGATAAATACATATTCATAAAATCACCATCAATCATTTTTGAGTAGTTATCATCACTAATATTTTCTGTAAATAACTCTTTTACTGAATATTCCATACCTTTAATTTGTAATGCAGTATCACCTTTTATTGGCCCTTGTGCTGAAACAAAACTATCTGCAGGTGAAATAAAATTATCTAAGCTTCCATCAAATTGTCTTGGAGTAATTAATGCTCTAGTAAATAACTTATTTAATGTCTTATAGCTACTTGGGGCTTTAAATTCACTCATGTCAAGTCCTAATAATTTTACATATCCTGTATTAATTATATTTTGAACTGTAGATGGGAACTCAGTTGTTGCAAATTTATGAAAATAATCCGATATTTTATTTGTGATATGTCTCTTAGTCATGTTAGTAATTTTCCTTTACTTTTAAATATTTTCTTGTGTCATTTGACCATTTTTGTTTTGATTGTGTATTCTTAGGTAAAAGAATTGTTAATTTACCTTTTTGTGCCATTTTACCAGCATTTTCCTTGGCTTCTTCTCCATTACCCCAAAAAAAGTCTGCTCTAATATCACCTTTTATTGCTCCACCAGTATCTGCTGCTACCATTAGTCTATTGATATCATTATTCGTAACTGGATTTGTAGTATTTATAAATACTGGAAATCCTAAAGGAATATATTTTCTATCTACTGCTAAATTTCTTTTAGCTACAAGAGGTACGCCTAAACTTCCAGTTGCAGTTTTAGTACTTTTTATAAAAAATACTTTACTCTGATTTAAATTTAAAAGGTCATCAACTTTTGAAGGGTTATCATCACACCATTTTTTAATAGCTTGTAATGACATATCTTCTTTTTTTATTTCACCATCTTTAATTAGTTTTCTACCAATTGGATAATATGGTCTACCATTTTGTCCTGCATATCCTACATTTATAATAGATCCATTTTGCAGTTTAACTCTACCACTTCCTTGAATTTCTAAAAAAAATCTATCTACATTATTATCTACATAACAAATAACTTTAATATTTTTATGTTCTTTTGAATCAAATTGAGCACGAGTATCAAATGGAACAACTCTATTTCCTTTTAATTTTCCACGAAGTCGATATTTTTTAAGTTCAGGATAGATTGATCCTAAAGATACTATTACTAAATCTTTTGGTAGTGAATATATTGGATATTTATATTTTGATGTTTTTGTTAAACTACCATTTAATATTGGTTCATAATATCCAGTAATAAGTCCAATATCACTTTTTTTATTATTTAAAAGTTTATATCCATCAAAGTTTTCTATAAAAAAAGTATATCCATTTGTATAACTATTTGCTTTTAGACAAACTTTTTTTAGATTTTTGTTGATTCTTCTAGCTTGACAGTCTTTTTTAAAAACACTTAAAGCTAAGTCTAAATTATCTTTTGAAAAACCATCAATAGATTTCAATGATACTTTTTCTAATTTAGCTTTAGAAATTTCTGGTTTAGTTTCTATTATTCTTTGATCACCACATCCTACAAAAAGGAATGCGATTACAAAACTAACCCATAAGTTCATTTTTTAATTTTTCTTGATTTAATTTTAAAATTGTTTGCTTTTCAAGCTCTTCAAGTCTTTGATCATCACATCTTAATTCATCTAACATATTTTCTTTTGAAGTATTAATACATCTAAGCCTATAAAATTTAAATTCTTTCTTTGTAAGTCTTTTTTTTAAGACCTCCATCATTATTTCATCACTTTTAAAATCACCGATAATTTTATTCATATCTTTTTTTAATTGCTCTGTTAAGTTTTCCATTATGTGTTTCATAGTATCCATTCCTTTAATTTATCTATATCATTATAACTAGTAAGATCTAGTTGTATTGGTGTTATTGAAACATATTTTGCTTTTATAGCTTCAAAATCACAATTTTTTTGTTCATCACTTTGCCAAATTAATGGATGTAATCCAATCCAGTGAAACTCTTCACCTCTTGGATTATGGTGGGAATGAATATCATCACCATATTCTCTATATCCAGCTTTTGTAATTTTAATACCATTACAATCACTTGGTTTTATTTGTGGAATATTAATATTTAATAGCTTTCGTTCACCTAAGGGAAATTGATCTTTAAGTATTTTTTCTGAAATTTTAACTATTGTCTGTTTTGCTAATTCAAAATCCCAATCATCTTTATTTTCATTTGAATTTAAATTATTATAAACTTGAGATATTGCAATTGCAGGCACTTTATGTAATACAGCTTCCATTGCACCTGCTACAGTCCCACTATATGTGATATCTTCTCCCATATTTGAGCCTATATTTATTCCACTAATTAATAGATCTGGCTTAATATCTTTAAATAGTGTATGAAGTGATACAAACACACAATCTGTAGGTGTTCCATCTATTGTGTAACTATCATCATCAAAACTCATCATTTTAAGAGGTCTATTTAAAGTCATACTATGCCCACATGCACTTTGATTTCTATCTGGAGCAACTACTACTATATTTGCTATTGGTTGTAAAGCTTCTACTAAATGCTTTAAGCCAACTGCTTCAAATCCATCATCATTTGTAATTAATATTGTTTTCTTATTCAACATATACCCCATCTATTTTACTTGCTAACTCTTCAACCTTATTAGTCACATAAAAAGAAGAATCAATTTCTATATTTTTTAATTTTGATTTTATAATTATTTTTAAAGGTCGTTTACCTTGATTATTTGCTACAACGTCAAATAGTCTCATCATTGTAGTATCATAATTTTGAAATTCTACTGCTAATACTAAAGGTTTTTCTATTTTAGGTTCTAATTTCTTTTTAGCAATTTTTTCTTTTTTTGCATCTTTTAATGATTCAATTTTTACAACGTTAAATTTTACACCAAAATCATCAATTTTAACTTTTACTTTAAAAGCTATCGGCTTAGTCATATCAAAATTTTCTTCAAGCTCCGTAATACGGTTTTCAAAAAGCATAAATTCTATATTTCCGTGAAGATCCATAAGTGTTGCTATTCCAAACTTATTACCTTTTTTACTTACTTTTTGAACTATGCTTTCTACTTGACCAATAAGTAAGGTCGTATCACCATCATTAAGTTCATCAATAGCAGAACTTAGAGTATAATTTATTTCATCTAAACTTTCTCTATATTTATCTAAAGGATGTCCGGATACATAAAATCCTAATGATGCTTTCTCAAATTCTAAAATTTCTTTAGCATCAAATTCTTCACAGTTTTTAATATTTATATCAACTGTTGTTAGTTCCTCATCATCTCCAAACAATGAACCAACTGCCATTTTTTTAGCTTGTGCTGCTTTTCCAACAGTTTCTACAATATATTCAAGATTATCAAGAAGTGCTTGCCTACTTAGATCAAAACAATCAAATGCTCCAGATTTAATCAATGTTTCAATTACTCTTTTATTTACCTTACTTCCATCAATTCTAGATATAAAATCACTTAAGTCTTTAAACCCACCTTCTTGCCGTGAAGTAATAATAGATTTAATTGCAACATCACCAGCACCTTTTAATGCACCCATACCAAACATTACAACTTCATCATTATCTAATTTATCTGCAGAAAATACAAGATCAGATTTATTAATATGAGGAGGAACTAATTCATAACCCATTCTTTTAACTTCATCTACATATCGTACAACTTTTTCTGTATTGTCTTTTTCACTTGTTAAAAGTGATGCCATAAATTCAGTAGGATAATAATTTTTTAAATAAGAAGTATAAAATGTAACCATCGCATATGCTGCTGAATGTGATTTATTAAATCCATATCCAGCAAATTTTACGATTAAATCAAATAGCTCTTCACAGTGATTTCGTTGATAACCTTTTTTAACTCCACCATCTGCAAATTCACCTTTAAGTCTATCCATCTCTTCAACAATTTTTTTACCCATTGCTCTACGAACAAGATCTGCACCACCAAGACTAAATCCACCAATAGTTTGTACAATTTGCATAACTTGCTCTTGATATACAATTACTCCAAATGTTGGTTCCAATATAGGTTTTAAAGGCTCTTCAAACTCATCATAAAAATAATCAACTTTAGCACGACCATGCTTTCTATCAATAAAGTCATCAAGCATTCCAGACTCCATAGGTCCTGGTCTATAAAGTGCAAGTACGGCAATAATCTCTTCAAAATTTGACGGCTTTAATCGTTTACAAAGATCTTGCATACCAGATGATTCAATTTGAAATAATCCAATTGTATTTCCTGTTTGAATTAAATCATAAACACCTTTATCATTTACATCCTCTTTAACAAAGTCAATTCTTTTCCCATGTCTTTTCTCAATAAGCTGTAAAGCACCTTCAATTACAGTAAGAGTTTTAAGTCCAAGAAAATCGAATTTAATTAAATCTACATCCTCTACATACTTACCACTATATTGTGTTGCTAAAGTATCTAAACCAGATGGTTTAAAAAGTGGTGTTTTTTTCCAAAGAGGATCATTTGAAATTACAACTCCAGCTGCATGTGTACCGGCATTTCTATTGAGACCTTCAAGAGCTAAAGCATATTCCCATACCCTTTTTGCTTGAGCATCACTATCACAAAGCTCAGCAATTTTTGGCTCTTTTTCATAACTATCTGTAAGATTAATACCAAGTTCATCTGGAATTAATTTTGCCATTGCATCAGCTTGAGCATAAGGCATATCAAGTACTCTTGCTACATCACGAATCACACCTTTAGCAAGTAATTTACCAAATGTAATAATCTGAGCAACATTGGCTCTTCCATATTTTTCTACAACATAATCAATAACTTCTTGTCTTCTTGCTTGACAAAAATCCATATCAATATCAGGCATAGATATTCTTTCTGGATTTAAGAATCTCTCAAAAAGTAATCCATAAGGGATAGGATCAATATCTGTAATTTCTAGAGCAAAAGCAACTAAGCTTCCTGCTGCAGATCCACGTCCTGGACCAACTGGAATTTTTTGTTCTTTCCCAAAAATAACAAAATCCCAAACAATCAGCATATATCCAGGGAAACTCATATTATTAATAATATCTATCTCTACTTGTAGCCTATCTTTATACTCTTGATGTCGTGAAGGGTCAACAATCTCTAAACGCTTTTCAAGACCTTTCTTACATTCATGGATAAATAGCACTTTATCATTTTCTAAAGAATATTCAATATCTGGTTGAGGTAAAATTAAATTATCTAAGGCAGCTTTTTCTCTAGAAAATTTAAAATTAGGCGGTGTTGGATCTCCTAATTTAATTTCTAAATTACATTTATCTGATATTTCTTGCGTTGCTTCTAAGGCTTCTGGTATATCTGCAAAAAGCTTTGCCATCTGTTCTGGAGATTTTACATAAAATTCATGAACACTATGACGAAGCCTATTTGGATCATCATATAGTTTATTCATTGCTATACACATAAATGCTTCATGTGCATCAGCATCTTTTTGTATCGTATAATGTGTATCGTTTGTAGCGACTATTTTAATACCTGTTTCTTGTGATATTTTAATAATCTGATCATCAATATAATGCTGATCACCAATTCCATGACGCATCATCTCCAAATAAAAATCGTCACCAAAAATATCTTGATACTCTAAAGCAATTTTTTTAGCTTCATCATATCCTTTTGCTCCATTTTTTACATTTCTATCATTTTGTAAATTAAGATGCCAATTTATTTCCCCCTGAAGACAAGCAGCCGTACATACTAAACCTTCAGAATTTTCTTTAAGTAATTTTTTGTTAATTCTTGGATAATAATAAAATCCATGCATATAAGCTTGAGAGCTTAAAAACATTAAGTTTTTATAACCTACATCATTTTTAGCATATAAACATAAATGAAATCTTCTTTTTGTAGTTTTATCACTAATATCTTCACTATTATGTAAATAAGCTTCCATACCAATAATAGGTTTAATACCCTCTTTTCTCATAGTATTATAAAAATCAATAGTTCCAAACATATTTCCATGATCAGTCATTGCTACACTTGTCATACCAAGCTCTTTTACTTTTTTTGCTAATACTTTAATCTTATTTGCACCATCAAGCAATGAATACTCTGTATGTAAGTGTAGATGGGTAAATTGTGGGGTAGTTGACATCATATTCCTATACTTATTTATATATCATTTTATCCAATTTAGCTTTAAAAATATAATAGTTCATATTATAAATAGTGATCGCTAAATGACATATTTTATAATTTGTCATAAAAGGTATTGCAATTTAAATTTATTAATGATAGAATTTTTATAATACAAGTTTGATAAAATTAAAAAATAGTAGCTTATAGCTAAATTGTAAGGTTGGTAAATTATGTCTAAAATCTTGATAGTAGAGGATTCTCAGGTATTTATTGATTTACTTTTATATGCAATAAATGATGCTGGCTATACTGACATTACAATTGCAAAAGATGGGAAAGAAGGTTTAAGAAAAGTTCAGCAGCAGAAATTTAACCTTATTTTATCAGATATACATATGCCAAAGATGGATGGATTAACAATGATCAAAGAAATTAGAAACTTTGATCATTATAAAAAAATTCCAATCTTGGTATTATCTACAGAGTTTTCTGTAGAATATAAAGAAAAAGGTAAAATAGCTGGAGCTAATGGATGGATCTCTAAACCATTTATACCAGCACAACTTATAAAAGCAATAGGGCTTTGTTTAAATAGATAATCTTATTTTACAAAACTTTTTAAAATAAAGCATAAAAAAAGGGAAGCTATTTATAAGCTTCCCTTTTTTATTTAACACTATTTTATTTTTTAGTGCTCTTCCTCTGCCATCATTACAGAACCTGCAATGTATACATATGTAAGAATCATGAATATAAATGCCTGTAAGAAACCAAATGCAGTTAACAAGAAGAAACCTGGTAATGGAGCAATCCAAGGAACTAACATTAATAATACCATTAAGAACATATCATCACCTTTTACAGAACCAAAAAGTCTGAAAGATAAAGATACAATTCTAGAAATATGAGAAATAATCTCAATTGGGAACATAAGTGGAGCAAGTGCAGGAACTGGTCCCATCATATGACCTAAATATGATTTTGCACCATTTTCTTTAAATCCTAAATAATTATAGTAAAAAAATACGATAATAGCTAATGCTAAAGTAAAGTTAATATTACCAGTCACAGATTCAAATCCTGGAACTACACCCATCATATTTGAAGTAAAAATCATTAAACCAAGAGTAGCAATAAGCGGCATATACTTTCTTGCATTTGCTTCACCCATTGAATCTACACCAATAGAAATCACACCTTGTAAGTATGTCTCCATAACATTTTGAGTACCTGCTGGTACTAACTGAAGATTCTTAGTTGCTGCTCTACTTACTAAAAATACGATAGCTACTGTTAAAATTAAATGTGACATTATGATCCATAACTGATCATGACCACCAATAGCGCCTAGAAATGTATATAATCTACCTTCCATCTTGTTCCTTTATTATATTAATTATTAATTAACTTTATTATCTGAGCCAATTATAATGCAAATTGGCTTTATAATTGTTTAAATCTATATCCATATTTTATCAATTGTTCAGATAAAAGTTTTTGATGTTCTTCACCTTTTGTCTCTAAAGATATAGTTACATTAGCATCTCCAAAGTCTAACTGTACTGAATCTCGATCATAATCTATTTGTACAATATTGGCACTATTTTCTTTAAATATGTTTGTTAAAGTCATTAAAGATCCTGGTTTATCAATTAGTGTAACTATAAGATTCATCTTTCTACTAGTTTTTACAAGACCTTTTTCAATAATCTGAGATAACATTGTCACATCAATATTTCCACCACTTAAAATTGACACTACTTTTTTACCACTAATATCAATTTTTTTATGCATCATAGCTGCAACACCAACAGCACCTGCACCTTCAACTACAAGCTTTTGTTGTTCAAGTAAAAATAATATTGCACTTGCAATTTCTTGATCATTAACTTCTACAATCTTATCTACATACTTAATTACTAAATCTAACATTTTTAAAGAGGTATCTCTTACAGCAATTCCGTCTGCAATTGTTTTTACACTAATAGAATCTATTGCTACTTTCTGTTCATATGAATCTTTCATAGATTTAGCACCACTTGATACTACACCTATTATTTGAATTTCAGGCTTAATTTCTTTTATAGCAGCTGCGATACCAGATACTAATCCCCCTCCGCCAATAGGGATAATAATCATATCAATATCTTCTAGTTCTTCTAAAATTTCTAAAGCAATTGTACCTTGTCCACAAATAACTTCATCATCCTCAAAAGGATGAACAAATGTTTTATTATTTTTAGAAGTATAATCTAGTGCAAAAGCATATGCTTCATCATAATTAGATCCATGTAATATTACATCTGCTCCATGAGATTTAACTCCATTTACTTTTGTAAGTGGTGTAGCTTCAGGCATAACTATTGTAGCATCACATCCAAAATATTTAGCCGAAAAACCAACACCTTGTGCATGATTTCCTGCACTTGCTGCAACTACACCTTTACTTTTTTCTTCTACTGTAAGTGTTGCAATTTTATTAAATGCTCCACGAAGTTTAAAACTACCAGTAAGCTGTAAATTTTCTTTTTTTAAATATATTGAAGTGTCAAGATTGTTGCTTAAAATAGGAGCATATGTTAATGGTGTATTATAAGCCACACCTTCAATATTATTTCTAGCTTTTGTAATGTTTTCTAAATTTATCATAAGTTGGATACTATCTAAATATCTATTTAATAAAAGTTAAAGCTATTATTAAATAAAATTCCACACAACTTACATGGAGACATAGCAAAGTGGCTAATGCATTGGATTGCAAATCCTTGATCCTCGGTTCGACTCCGAGTGTCTCCTCCACAAAATCAAACTACATTTTTTGTTTTATACAATCATAATAAATATTTCAATACAATCCATATACTAAAACATTATGGAGATTTAATTGTCACAAGAAACTAGACCAATCCCAAAAAAAACTATTATTATTTTTGCCGTATTAATTATATTAGGAATAATTGCTTATTTTATGAATGAAATAGGTAAATCAGCTAAAGCTACTAAAGTTCTATCTTATATTGGTTATAAAAATATTAAAGAAGTAAGTGTTGCAAAAATTACAAAATTTAGAAATGACGATACTGGAATCGAAGGATACAAATATACAGTTAATTTCCATAATATAGAATCAAAAAAAGATTGTCGTGGATTTTTATGGGCAGATTTTAAAAAGAATGTAATTCAAGATATAAGTTGCAAATAGATATGACAATTATTGAAAAACTAGAATCGAAACAAAGATTATCATTAAATGATGGTATAGAATTATACAATTTAGATTTACTAACACTTGGACATTATGCATCAAAAATAAGAGAAGAAAGATTTGGTAAAAAAACTTACTACAATATAAATAGACATATAAATCCTACAAATATTTGCAAGGATGTTTGTCAATTTTGTGCATATAGTGCAAGTAGAAAAAATCCAGAGCAATACACAATGACTCATGATGAAATACTTACTGTTGTAGATGGAAGTGTTAAAAATGGAATAAAGGAAGTGCATATAGTTTCTGCACATAATCCTACTACTGGTCTAGAATGGTATATGGAGGTATTCTCAAAAATCAAAGATAAATATCCAAATATTCATGTAAAAGCATTGACAGCAGCAGAAATACATTTTTTAAGTGAAGAATATAATTTATCACATGAAGATATTATAAACTTGATGATAAAACACAAAGTTGATTCAATGCCAGGTGGTGGTGCAGAAATTTTTGATGAAACTGTACGAAAAAAAATATGTGGTGGAAAAGTTACCTCTGATCAATGGATAAATATTCATAAACTATGGCATAAAAGTGGTCATCAAAGTAATGCAACAATGCTATTTGGACATATTGAATCAAGAGAAAATAGAATTGATCATATGTTAAGATTAAGAGATTTACAAGATGAAACAAATGGTTTTAATTCATTTATTCCTTTAGTTTATCAAACTGAAAATAATTATCTTAATGTGAAAGAAGATCTAACAGCTCAGGAAATTCTAAAAACTATGGCTATTTCAAGACTTATGCTTGATAACTTTCCAAGTATTAAAGCATATTGGGTTACATCAACAGTTAAATTAGCTCTACTATCTCAAGAGTTTGGTGCTAATGATTTAGATGGTACAATTGAAAAAGAGTCTATAAATAGTGCTGCAGGTGCTGCTAGTGCAAATGGAATGAAGCTTACAGAGTTTAAATCACTCATTAAAAATAGTGGATTTGATCCAGTTGAGCGAGATAGCTTATATAATGAGTTAGATTAGTAATTTATACTATCTAACCTTCCACAGATACTAAACAGTCTTTTAAAATATCTGGTTTAGTAATTTTCATCTTTAATTTTTTGATATTAAATTTATATTCTAGTAGATCTTTTGTATCTAAAATCGCATCTTCTATTAAACCAAATCTTTGTTGTTTTATATTTTGTTTTACCAAAAGAGCAACTTCAGAATAATCTATAAAATCACTATTTTTATAATCATATTTAAATGACAAATCAACAATAACTTTCTGTTTATTCTTTCTTTCATCTTTTAAAATTCCAATAATTGTTTTAAATTCTAAATTGTTAATTTTAACTTTCATCATTTTAGACAACTTTAGATTCCTCCCCTTTTATAAGTCTTACAATATTTGGGATATGTTTATAAAAAATTATAAATGTAATAATATACATAGGTGCATTTGAATCAACACCTACACCATCATTCATAAAAATTGCAGCTATTACAACAGCAACAAGTCCTATTAAAGAAGATACAGATGAAACCTTTAACACTTTTGCACAAAATCCCCAAACAGCAGCCCCAATTAATGCTGGCATTGGAATAAGTACCAAGAATACACCTAGTCCAGTTGCAACACCTTTACCACCTTCAAATCCTAAATATGCACTATAGCAATGTCCAAGTACAGCAAGTACTGCAATAGCCCATAATGTTTCTTGTGACATACCCATAGACATTGCTATAAGTAAAACAACTACACCCTTTATAGCATCCAATAAAACTGTAGCTATACCAAGTTTCTTTGCTAATGATGGATTTGTTTGCTTCACTACTCTTAAAACATTTGTAGCACCAATACTTTTACTTCCTGCTTCCTGAACATTTACACCTGCGAATTGCTTAGCTAAAAGTAATCCAAAAGGTATAGATCCTACTAAATATGCAGCAATATAAAATAGTACATTTGAGTTTGTGAAAAAGTCCATAATGAAGAATTCCTTATAATTTTAAAATATATTTATCTACGCATTATAACTAAATAAAAGTGAATATCATATATAATAATACTATGCTAAAAATATTTATACTCATGTCAACTTTAATTATTTCTTCCTTCTCAAATCTTGTTGAAAATAATACAAATTCATTTATTACTGATGTGGAGTATGGGAAAATGCTGTACTTTAATCCAAGGGGTATTGGGTGCAATTTATGTCATGGAGATACAGGTAAGGGTAAATTTATTACATCTTATAAGCATAAAGCTAAAAATGATAAAGAATTAAAGACTATTACTATTGCTAGTTCTGATATTACCAATATAGATTTTAAACAATTTTCAAAGTCAATTAATATAACTAAGTCTAAATCTATAATGCCAAAATATTTTCTTACTACTGAAGAGATAGAGTCAATCTATATCTTCCTAAAAACACAGAGGTCAAAATGATACGATCAGCATTAATGGTTGCAGGGGATAAGCTAAAACATCTTCAAAAAATACCATCACTTGAATGTGATATTGCCATTGTAAATTTAGAAGATGGAGTATTTGATAAAGATAAAGCAAGAAATTTAATATGTGATATTTTACCAACTCTAAAAAACAATAAAACAAAAATTGTTGTTCGAGTAAATGATTTAAATACTTTTGGTAAAGAAGATATAAAAGCTATTAATACTATTAAACCTTATGCTATAAGAATTCCAAAAATAAAAACAGCAGATGATGTAAAGGTTGCTTGTGAACTTATTGATGATGATATTGAAATTCATTTATCAATAGAAACAAAAGAAGCTTTTAATAATCTACCTAAACTAAAAGTTAATAATCGTGTAACTACCGTTTATTTAGGTATTCTTGATTTACTTGAGTCCTTAGAACTACCTCAAAGCTTAGTTAATTTAAATAATCCTACCATTGATTATATCCTTAGTAAATTTTTAATTGATAGTAAGATTGCTGGATTTACTCCTATATCTTTTGTATATCAAGACTATAAGAATATAGATGAATTTCAAGCTTGGTGTAAAAAAGAAAAACTATTAGGTCTTAATGCAAAAGGATGTATTTCGCCTACTCAAGTAGATATAGTAAATAAAGTTTTTAATACAAGCAATGAAGAGATAGAAAAAGCAAACTATATTATAAAACAATTTGAACAACATAAAAAAAATGGAATTACTGGATTTACTGATGAAAAATATGGCTTTATTGATGAGCCAATATATAAAGATGCTCTATTAATAGGCTTAATGAAAGATTTGGGTGCATAAAAACCTAACTAAACTCAGGTACTATATGGGTTTAAAAAGGACTTTTTAAAATGGATTGTAAAAAAAGAGAAAAAAGTGTCCATATTGTGGATATAAAAATACACAAAATAGAGGTTCAAGAAGAGGCATAAAAAGATGGTTTTGCAAAGACTGTAATAAATCATTTAGCTCAAATAGAAGACCTGATAAATTAGGCTTAATGAAAGATTTGGGTGCATAATTTAACTATTTTTTACCCAATTTTATTAAATAAAAATCTACAAAACTTAACTTTTTTCCTTTAGGTATTCCTCGATGTAAACTTATCTTATTTT